>WLWD01006059.1_pt1 | contig 184737 bp, 167 predicted proteins | sample 6712731 | NCBI WGS metagenome assembly WLWD01 (sample SAMN12718690, study PRJNA576275) | sponge metagenome | isolation source: marine sponge | host: Mycale hentscheli | place: New Zealand: South Island, Marlborough, Capsize Point | collected 2014-11-01 | reverse complement strand
CTAAGTGATGAAAAATGGACGAATGTTAAAACATGGTGTGAAGAAGCCCACAAAAAAGTATATTCAGATATGAAACAAAAACAAATAAAAAAATTTGATCAATTAAAACATTGTGGAATCAAACATACACTAAACAAGAGGAAAATAGTAAAAAACATTAGTAACTATAATCTGACACAAGATGAAGAAGACCTACTAAGTTTAGGAATGAATTTTGCGGTTTCCAGTCAAAAAATACCAAAAGTTGAAATCATTGCATCAACAGAAAGTACTGCAAGGAAACTCAACAAAGAATATGGACAGCAGTTACGCACTGGAGTAGCACTGATCCTTCAAAAGTCAAAGCCACCAAAGAGCAATATCAGCAAAAAGCAACACACAGCTTTAACAAATTTAAAAAGAAACAAAAATTTGTTATACTACCAGCTGATAAGGGCAATGCCACAGTAGTGATGGACAGGTGTGAATATAAGATGAAAATGAAAAAATTACTGGATGATGAATATACCTACAAACAGTTACCAAATGACCCAACAACAAAGATTGAAAATAAGATTACAAAAGCACTAAAAAGTATTGAAGAGAAAAAACTTATCTCCAAAGAACAAAGGTTAAAACTAGCACCCCAACATTCAACACCACCTCAAATATATGGTCTACCTAAGATACATAAAGAAAACGTGCCACTAAGACCTATAGTCTCAGCAATCAATTCTCCAACGCATCCTCTAGCAAAATTTCTAGTAAAAATCATAGGCCCTCTTACAGGAAAGACAAACTCATATATAAAAAATTCAACACATTTTATGGAGATAATAAATAGTCCTGCAATAAATTCAAAAGACACAATGATAAGTTTCGATGTGGTCAGTTTGTTCACAAAAGTTCCAATGAAGCAATAACACCAGGTGAATTGTGCAATCTGGTTGAATTATGTGTTAAATCCACATATTTTTGTTTTGAAGAGACATTTTATGAACAAAAAGAAGGAGCATCAATGGGGTCTCCTTTATCACCAATTCTAGCTAACATCTACATGGAGAGACTGGAAGAAGAAGCCATCAAAAACTTTCCTCTCAAACCATCTCTTTGGTGCAGATATGTAGACGATGTTTTTGCATTGTGGCCACATGACAATGAATCCATCCAAGACTTCAAACTCCATCTAAACAAACAAAATAAACACATCCAATTTACAACAGAAGAAGAAAATGAAAACAAAATAGCATTTCTAGATGTACAGATTGAAAGAAAAAATAACAAATTTATCACCTCAATCTTCAGAAAGAAGACTCATACAGACAAATACTTAAACTATAAATCAAACCACCATCCAAGAATTTTGTCTGGAGTTGTCAAGTGCTTAACAGATCGAGCAAAGAAATTATGCCACCCATCTGAAATTGAACAGGAGCTGAAACATTTAAAAGAAGTCTTCCTAGCAAATGGTTACCCAGAACAAACAATAAACAGCAACATCAAATCCAAAAGAAATTCAACCACAAATAATTCAACCAAAGCACAAGATGAAACCATCAAATATTTAATAATACCATATGTCAAAGGGATTAGTGAAAAAATTGAACATGTATGCCGTTCCTTGAACATAAAAACAGTTTTTACATCAACACCAACCCTCAAGAAACATCTAATGAAGGTAAAAACACCCAGAGAAAAATCAAAAATGAAAGGAGTAGTTTATGAAATCCCATGTATGGACTGCAGTAAGGTATATATAGGGGAAACAAGACGTACACTAGACAAACGTTTAAAGGAACACCAATATGCAGTAAAAAGGCATGATGAGAAGAATGGTATAGCTGTACATGCATGGAACAGTAATCATAAAGTAAATTGGTTGGAGGCCAAAGTGAAAGAGAGAGTTGAGAACTACACCAGAAGAAGGATTACTGAAGCAGTAGTGATCCAAAGCCTGCCATCAACATCTAACTTGGACAATGGCCTGGAGTTAAATCCAACATGGCAACCAATTATAGCGTCACTATAACTAGTGCATCCTCAGGGTTTTTGCATTTTATTGAACTGGTTTTGTTTTTTGTCATTTTCAGTATTGTGTTTTTTTTGTCAACTGATGAAGACCTACAGGTCGAAACGTTTTGACTATTTATAGTTATAATCTACTACGAAAGCTAATAAATAAAATAACCAGATATTAGTACTTGTAGCAGCACATGACTGCTGGCTGATTAGAGTAAATATGTATTTATGAGACCAGTATGTCCAAGTTGAGTTATGCAAGTGAGGTAAATGAAGAAGCATCCACTTAGTAAAAAAAACAAAAAACAAAAACAAAACAAAAAAACAACCCAGAAACAATATAGTCATGCGAACTAACAGCAATGGATGCATGAGTAAATTAATGTTCACGTGAAAAGGGGGCGGTAACTCGGGTTTTCATTAATGCAGTAACTTGCTAGAGATAAGTAAAATCCATCTTGCAGTACTAAATAGTTATTTCATGGTGCTGTTCTATTCATAGAAGTGCACCTAGAGAGGAGAACCTGAAGAAGTGAAATTGCCTGCCACAGAAGACCTTAAAGGCGTCTCAAATATAGTAAGCTTTTAAGTTTTTGCAACATCCACGCTGTCTTGCCTATGAGAATTCTTCTGAAATTCACAGGAATGACACCATACCCCAGTTGTTGAAATTTGTACACTTCTGCAAGCTCATTTTTTTATTGTCATAATATTAACACAAATAAGAAAGCTAAAGAAAATCTTCTGTATCAGCTAACCCCAAGTTAAAAATGAAGTTACTCAGAGTTGCCTAGAAAACAAATGTGGAGGGGTAAGAACTCTACATAAAAACAGTTTTAACAATCATATAGCTAGTTAATTGGATATGTTTAATTAAATAAAAAAGCCTGCTAATGACACTAAAGCTATATCACAATCTACTAGCTAAATAATGGTCTGGGCATAGTTCGGGTGTAGCCACTAGGTAATTTTTTCTTCCTTTTTTTTTTCTTTTTTTTTTAATCCTGCCTACCCTCTGTCCATCAGTGGCAGGTAATTTCACTCCATAGGTTCTCTCTAGGTGCATACCTGCAAACGGAATTAACTTAGAACTGTAAGACAAACTTCACTAAACTCTAGGAAAAGTTACTGCAATAATGCGCACCCAAGTAGCTGCCCCCTTTTCACGTGGTTGTTGATTTGCTCATGTGTCATTTGGTATTAAATTTACATAACTAAATTAATTCCAGTGGTTGTTTACTAAGTGCATTGCTCATTAAAAAAAAAAAAAATATATATATATATAATATAATATATATATAGCTATATACATAAACACTATGGAATCTCGATTGTGTAACCCCTTTAAGTGTCTCACATGGGAATACAGACTCACTAATCCTTGGAAAACCAATATAGAGTTAGCTATGTAGTTAGTACCTTGACACTTGTGGGGAGCGAGACAAGGAAGAAGAGAGAAGATGAAAAGAAGGAAGAGAAGTAAAGTCAAATAAGAAGAAACTTATATGTATTTCATTTTTTATGTGTTGTGCGTTATTTAGTATTTCATTCAATGTTGTGCGTTTATTTGAGTTTTGGGTGTGGTCACTGAACGTTTCCATGTATGGTCATTTGTGCGTGCATATAAGAATGGAGTCGTGAGACCTCGTGTCTCAGTTCGTGTGTAGTCAGGTCTTGTTTAATTACTTAATTTCTGTGTGCGTTCTTTGTAATTTGTATTATAAACGTGCATCTTACTTAGGCGCAAGCTGCGCTCAGCCACACGTTCTCTGGTGGCAGCGAAACGTTCCTGAAAGTGCGAGGTTGCCTGGTGATTAAGCTCTCCAGACCCCCACATACTGTTGGCAGCGGTGGCCGTTCACGCCCAGATCGTCATACCTGGAGACAGCGGAGTTCCCTTCTTAAGCTTAGCAACTGAAGTCGACGGAGCAGGACAACGGAAGGATCGTAACAAGTCTTTGCCGAAGTCTAGACTCATCAGCCCATCGAATACGTTACCTTGTGTACAACCAACTGGGAGTAGAACACTTGTTGTGTTGTGTATTGTGAACTTTCCTGTGTTATCTTACCTTGTAACCTTACCTGTGTGGTGATTTTTGTAAAAAAATTTCTTTCTTTCCGTGTAACCCGCCTTGGTATTCATTTTTTGTAATTCATTGTTTGTAGGTTACTGAGATCTCGTCATCTGGTCTATCAGTGATCAGATGTCAGCGGGAGAAGACGGGGTCAGAAAGGCAAAGACCAAGTCAAGGTATTGGAAGGCGAAGGAGTCTGACATAACAGTCAGGAGAAGCCTGAATCTGACATAGAGCCTGAGCCTAAGGAGAGTCCTCAAGCTGAGTGTTTGTCTGTTAGTAGTGGGTCGGGAAGAGTTGTAGCAGTAGTTGGTCTAGTAGTTGGCAAATTAGCACGGAAAATCTGTGTAGTGGTACTAGCTGTTCTGGTAGTAGCAGTTCTAGTGTAGCTGAGTTTGATAGCCATTCTAACACAACCATTGTGAGTAGGATGGAAGGGGATGAGCCTAGTATGTATTCAGTGGGAGCTGAGGGTGGTGTGGCCGAGGCTGGTTAGTAGAGAAGCCTCAGAGAGTGTGTTGACCACTGGGATGGGAGGTCCTAGTAGTCGTAGTGTGGATGAGAAGTTCTTTATGCGAGCGTTCGCATCTATGGTGAGACAGTGTGGCGCTATGCCAGGTGTGTCCTCAATGGAATAGGATAGTGGTGTGTCTAGCTCTAGTAACTTGCATGGAGTGGTGAGAGCTGACAGAGCTCGTTTGGTGGAGAAGATTCCCCTACAGGGAGAATGCGGACATAAATCTGTACCTCAAGGCTTTAGAAGCCGATCTGACGAGACTTAAGGGTGCTGGCACACCGCCTACGCACCGCCTACACATGCACCCACGCAAATCAATTAACTAAATCAATTATGTTGCTATGGCCTACTTTTATATATTTCTTAAGTTTTGCAGGCTATCCTATACAGTGGACCTCACAGTAAACTATCTAAGGAGCTGGCTTACCAGAAATTAGAAGTCCAAAGCAACTACTATGGCGGATATAAGCCATCACATTCTCCAACATAAATGTCAAAATATCCCCGACAATTCAACTCCACAGTTGGGGGTCTCACCCTCTACGAACTCTGGAACTCACTGCCGACACAATTACAGAAGCTTTTTTTGATTTACAATTTAGTTTTCAAATTATTCATTGTTATTATTTTTGTGGCGACCATTTCCTTAAATATATCCGTTTTTTGCAGTTATTACGAAATTTCCCTCTGTAATTTTTTTTATTTTTATCTTCTGTACCTGTATTCCAAAAACAGAATGGTTCTGAACCCCCATTCCATACTTATGGCCAGAAATAGCATGCAGAACAAGCCAATCTTTCCTCGCACAATTTTGTCAATTTCAGACCCGCCCTCCTCGGGCAGGTAAGGAATACGCGCAGATTATTGTTTAGGGTGAAATATTTTGGAATGCAGTGGCTCTGAAAAGAGCCGGTTTGAAAAAATAAATAAACACTGACAACGAAATGGAGAGAAGGCGCCCGGGCTGAGACTTCTAAGATGAGCAGAGTGCCCTGTACAACTTCTCTCCGAGCGGCTTGCTCCTGACTCCCTTCTGCTTCAGGGAGGCAACGAAGGCATCCTTGGTATCACTGGTTCTACGGAGAAGCAATAGAGTGTGGAAATCGAAGCCCTCAGTGACTAACTTCTTGGCTTGTGTTGGTGTGATGCTGGGCTTTCTAAGAGATCTGGTGAGTAGTGCTGCATTGGTATACAGGGTCTTCTGAGCTAACCACTTCTTCATTTGCATGCTAGGCGACTGAATGTGAAGTTCCTCTAGACATCCTGTTAGAGATGGATGAAGCAGGATCTGCTCAAGTGCTAGTACATCTGGAAGAGCCCTGTGTGCATCTAAGGTAAATTTATGAATTTTATACTATGTACACTACTTGCTAAATAGTATTCTATACTTTCAATGTCAACTCCAACGATTTTCTGGTGAAGTTTCTCCATGCCAAGTGACGCCTTCTGCAAAATCTGCACCCCATCTTTTTTCATCTAAATAAAGTCAAATGTAGACCCTGAAAAGTCATGTAAAATTTTTTAGTTTACCTTCCTCAATAATGGCAGAGTATCACTAAAGTGGATGTTGCATGGAAAATTCAGAGTTGCCAATTCACTGCGCCTTTCAATTTCCGCACAGAGAATTGGAAAGTCAAAGGCAGTTCCATTATGAGCTACTAAAACTAATATGCACGAATGGGTAATAATAAAAAATGTTAGGTTAGCTTTGGTATACCTGGATAGCGAGGGATTCCTGTTTTTTCACGTACAAAGCTAATGTTGCTTGTGATCCACTCTATAAACAGTGGCAGTACAACTGAAAGTGGCCTTTCACCCCTCAAGAGGTTGGAAGTGATACCCGTTACCCTGGAAACTATTTTTATCAATCTATAATTACAACTTGTTATAATCTGTCTTCTTTTTTTTAATATACCTGTAGTCGATATGTTTCGACCAGTCCTAACCAAAGATGAAAATGTTGGATTAGGAACGGGAAGGGGAGGTTGGATCACTTTAGCACCCAAATCAGTGATGTGGTCGGTGTAGATGCTGAGCCCTGTTGTCTCGCAATCATACAATATCAAAAGAGGATGGGACTCGCTCATTGCACTACTAGATCCATCATCCTCATCCTCTTCAGAGTGCAAAAGCTCAACTACAGGGTCAGCATCTAAAGCACTAGCAGTGGCTGATGATTCTGGATCATCAGCTTCTCCTTTCCCATCTCCTGCGTATTCTCCAGTCACACATCCAACACCCCGAAGTGTCCCCATTACTCCTTTCTCCTGCTCATAACGACTCTTCTTTTTCTTCTTTTGTAAGTTTCTATATAAATTGCATATTTTATAACAGTGCATGAGGGGGAACGGGTAAAAATAGGAGGGGAACGGTGTCCCCGTATGTACTCCCCCGTAAAAATTACATTCCTTTCTCTGAATACGACGATTTTTTAATACGGGTGTGCACTTATAATTTTCACAGGGTTTCTTTATATCGTGACTCATTTGTAGATTAAATAAATATGAACCTCTTTTGAAGGTGATCGGCACTTGACCTTCGAACTTGGTCAGAAGTCCAATGATGTTGCTCCTTTAGGATGGCAGCTACAGCTTGTGTTGGCACTTCTATCCCCATTCTCATGAGGCATAATACCTTCCATATAGGACCAATATTCTATTTGCAAATATTATTTTATATTACTTATAGCTAATATTTCGTTTTTGTTCTTACTTTATGACATATGGCCATGTTGGTTTTGCAGGTGTAGTGAACAGGGCCAAGATCCGTGCGCTTGTCACGGTAAACCAGTGCCATGCCGTGGAAGCCCTCCACAGTGTTGGTCGTCAACCTGCCATGGTCTGAAACATAGTCTTGTGGCCGAGCAGCCATCTCTTGGATCAAAGCTTCAAAGCCAGCCACCTGAGCTTTGCAGGTAAACCAATTATCCGTTGTGTAGGGTGTACCATCGGAATTGAACTAATAAGTTATTTAATTTTTTACCTTTGGGTGGTGACACCATTTTGATGAATGGTCTTGCAGGCAGTAATGGTAGATGAAGTTCTGGATAGCTTCAGAAAAACCCTTGAGCGGATCGTCACTAGATGCAACTTCATCAGACGCGATCAAGTTACTCAGCTCAGCCTTGCACGAGTTGAGTAAACGGTCCGTCATCCACTTGCAGTAAAACTTTTCTGCCTTACACTGCCATTCATTACAAAAGCAGGTAAATTTATAAGAAATCATTACCCTCCTATTCCCATATATATATACATATGTATATCTATCGCACCTCACACTTGCTCTTTCTTATCTTCTCTAAATTTTTGTGCAGGGTCTTTGCACAGTGATTAGAGCAATATGTGAGTGTTCCCTCGGGAAAATACTGTCAGAAAGTGGCATTGACAGAGGTGTCCTTGTCAGTCACTAACTCTTGAATGACAAATCCATCCTGCTTGGCCTTTTTCAGGACCTCATCCAGCATGTCAGTCTCGGCTCCAGCTGATGTGCCACTCCAATTGCTGTGTTTGCCTCTCTTTGTCCTGTGCGCTAAGTAAGCAATTTTCCCTGACCTGTAGTCGTGTAGAGTGGCCGACGAATTGTTTGAATAATGGCCCCGAGTGAGGTAGAACCCATCAAATGTGGCCATCCATTTGAGTGCATCTCCCCGATCCATCACATCCTGTCTTACCTGTTCACAGGACCACTCAGCCAGGTCAGTGACATGTTCCTCAAGTTTTTCAACTATCCTGTGCCATTGAGTTGCTGGAACAGTTAGGTAGACCTAACAAATCACTGAGCCTTGCATAATCTGCATGTAGGTGGCCACTAATGAGGAAGGACACTACCGGATAGTACTGGCGCCAGGAACACTTCGAATTGTGGATTCGAAACTCTTCGGAATGGTGGAAACTAACACTGCCAGTTGATATGCATGACGACATCATGCTGTGGTCATGGGGAAACTTGAGGTCTTCAGCGAGTACGCACAACCTGTCTATCAAGTCATCCTTGAGGATACTTGCAGAGTCATCTTCACTGAAGTCATCTTCACTGAAGCCATCAGCATACTCGCTGTCATCCAAGTTTGAGTCTGTAAGCAGGGGCAGATCCAGCAATTTTTCAAAGTAGGGGTTGTGTGATCACACTAGTTATAATTAGCCCCCCCCCCCCTCCCCCCCGGGCATGCGCTTGCGCAGCAGATATGTACACGTACCACAGTGTGACTTTTCAAAAAATAATAAGCATAATCAATAATTGTCAAACAATGAAACTTGGAATAGTTTCCTGGGATGTGCTTGTACAAATGTATGACAAACTTCATCGATAGGTATCCTTTCCCCATAGTGCATGGCAATAATGGACAGGTCTGATAAGCGTTCTTCAGCCATAGTAGACCTCAAATAAGTCTTTAATCTTCTCACTAGAGAAAATGACCTTTCTGCCTCTGCACTGGAAATTGGGAGTGTGCATGCTATTATCAAAAGGCGGTGAATGTTGGGAAAGGAATCACAAGCACCTAGAGTTAGCAGCAGATTACTTGGCACCAATCCAGAGCCGGAGACATTTTCAGTTCCTTTCTTGTGCCAAAGGGCATTCCACTGTCTGAGTTCGTTTCCCAGTGACCTTGGAAAAGGAAGGTCACCTTCATAAAATTGCAAACTCTCCAGCATTCTGTCAACAGGCTCATTTTCTGATATTATAACAGATGGTAATAGACGAAGCAATCCTTGAGCATGACGCTGATCTTCTGAAAACCTTTCTTTCATTTGACCCAGAAGAGAATCTAAGAGTGGGATGGCAATTGCTCTTTTATAGTGTTCCATTGGAGTATTGCTTGGCACATTGGAGCGGTTCCTCTGAAGGCTCGTCTTCCTAGGAACACATTCAGACACACCAATGTTGTCAGCCAATGGAATGATCTCAGAATTGTACCAAGAACTGAAGGTTTCATCAATTTTTTCTCTGATACTTCGGATATTTTCAATACTTGAGTCTACCAGCTTGTAAGCATCACCTATATCACAGTCTTGCTTTTGAAATTTGGAAGCCAGTGGCTTGACTTCATCCAGAATATTTTTTGTGATTATAAATACAGCAACACACTGAAAGGAAGAAAGGGAAGATTTTAGTCCTTGTGCTTTAATTTTTGTTTCTCTGTCCCAATTCCAGTTTTCATCATCATCCAAAAGCAAATTTTGATACTCACCAGGTGAAATAATAGCATCTAAAAAGGTAACGAAGCATTCATACATCTCCAAGAAGACCTCATAACATGTATGACGTTCCACCCAACGTGTTTTACACAGTCCAGGAAGCTTAGAGTGGCGACAAGCTGGCAAGTATTCATTTAATGCTCTCTCAAAAAACCTTTGTCGCTTTGGGCTATGATTCAAAAATAAATATGACTCATTAATTGTGTCAATGAGATTCCTCACTTCTTGAACTTTGCACGAAGCAGCAATTGAGAGGTTGAGAGTGTGAGCATAGCAATGAGTGTACAATGCTAGAGGAGAAATTTCCTTGATCTTTGCTTGGACGCCAGCTTTTTCTGAAGACATCACAGAAGCTCCATCATAAGCCTGTCCACGAATGTTACGGGGGTTCAGAGAGATTGAAGGGTGTGAAATTGATTCTAATATTTTAGTTGCAATAGTGGAGGCATTTGCTCTCTCAACATTGATAAGATTTATTAGGCACTCCTTGATATGGGGATCTTGTGGAGAAGTTAGATCAACAAACCTCAAACACACAGAAAGGACTTCTTGATTTGCATGATGGTCAGTAACTTCATCTGCTATGATGGTGAAAGGTAAGTCATTTTCTTTGAGTTTACTGGTTAACTTTTCTCGCAATTTACAAGCATAGATATGGATAATTTCATTCTGTATAGTTTTGCTCGTATACTTCGCATTTTTGGGGCAGTGAAGAAGATGCTCTTGTAGAGTAGTGTTACTTTTCCCTAGGAGTTGCATCAAGGCTATAAAGTTACCCCTATTAACAGAAGAGACAGAAAAGTCTATTTTGTCTTCTCTATGACCTCTAAAAGGCAAGCCTTGCTTAGCTAAATACTCAACTCCATAAACTATTTGGCGAAGAATTTCTCTATTTTTTTCTGCTTGCTGTTCTTGCTGTTTCAAGAGCCTGCTATCTACTCTAGTTGAAGGATTGTCATAGGATAGTCTGAAAAGATCTGCGCTCTCTGTAGCATGGCGATGCATCAAACTTCTTTCATGACAAACTAGAATACCATCTTTTCCTAGGGCCTTGGTGTATGGTCTTTGGTATGCTGATAATACTAGCACTCCAGGTTTGGCCCCCTGGCTACCGCCTCTATTTGGTTTCTCTGGAAAAAGGACACAATGTCGGCAAATTCCTCCTTCAAGCACATTACTGTAGGATAACCATGGAAATTTTTGAAGCCATTGCAACTGGAAAGACACTTTCCAAGACTTTCCCTGCTTAGTGACTTGATGAGAGTGAAGTACATCAGAAATAAGTGGTGTGGAGTGCGAAGTGAGGTATTTAAATCTCTGGGTGTCATCCATGCTACCTCCTAGCTGTCTTAAGTCTTCAAAAGAACCACAAGCTGACGCAATCATGTACCCCAAATCAAGACTGTCACTAGGCAAGGTAGTATCACTCCCGCAGGCACTTACACCTGTTGCACCAGATTCCCCATCAGCTAGGCATGTTCTTTTTGGTGATGATGGTCTTTCCACAGGAGAATCAGAGTCAAGACTTAGAGAGTCAGACCTACGTAGGTTAAAGCAGCATTAACTAATGAGAAGCCAGTATACCTTGATTGGTTACCTCTTAAACATCGAAGTTATCTTCATACAAACACTTGAATCTTTCTTTCTAGACATGTTCAAATCACTCTTTCTAGCTAAAAAGTGCACTGTCACTGGGCTACTAATTTGCTAGGCAGGCAGATTGCATCATACATCATAATCTACAACTTTATGTGTTAACAGCTTTTATCTTTATGGTCAGGACCTAAACCAAAAGGGGGGGTTGCAACCCCCATAACCCCCCCCCCCCCCTGGATCCGCCCCTGGTAAGTATTTTAAAAAAACATCTCTGGGTACAGTGCTTCCAATCTAAAGAGCAAATATTTGTGTTACAAAAAAAATGCTTGTTCTGATGGTCCAAGCTTTGGCACATTATCTTTCCCCTTTATTTCAAGGTTCATGGCAAAAAACTCACCTTGTAGAAGGCTATGAATCACACTTCTCCTATAGGATTCCATACATTTTTCGCCATTTTATTCTACGTCACCTTTTTCCAGTACTTGTCACGTAGCGTACTAATGGTTCACGCTACAGTTAAAGGGAATATCCCTAAACCACGCGGCAAGCTGTAGTGGTTTACTAATAATGCGGTCACGCTAACTGTTAAAGGGAATTTCCCTAAACCGCGCGGCAAGTTGTAGTGGTTTACTCTAATTACAATTCAATTAGTGCCTTAGCTTAGCTTAGCAGCTTCTATGGCTTCCCCAGATGATTCTGTGGCAGATGTTTATGTTGCTTCAAGTGCTACCAGAAGAAGAAGAAGGCTCCAGTTGTTGACTGATGTAACCAACACCTCAGAGAAGTGCAAAAGGGCATGCACATACCATGCAGAAGATAAGATCAAGGAGTGTGTGAAGGTGAAGGCTCCAAGAGGAATGCACGCAGTTAAGACTCCTTCAACCAGTTCTTCTCAGGCCCCACACTACAACCTCAGGGATAGACCTGAAGCTACTCAGTCTCCTGATTTGGTGACATTGCGTCAGTTGGTTAAAACTAGACCGCATGTTATCTCACAAGGAATGCACACATTACAGGCACGAACTGAGCGCAATACAACATTTGTAACTCAGAAGTCTGTTGCATTACAAGTTGTTGGTGCTTGCATTTCTACTGGCATGGGAATTCTGAAGTCTTGTGAAGTGGCTGGAATTGCTACTGGATTTAATGATCAAGTAGTCAGAGGTTGGGCCAAAGAGATCTATGCTGATTTTTTTGGTGTAGTTACTTCACTTGAAAATGTTACAGATGAGATCCTAGACATGCAGTTGGAATCTGAAAGAGGAAAACACCCAAAACTAGTGTCTCTAATGTCAGATGAAAATTTTCAAGCGGATGTTAGGAAGTTTGTTCAGGAGAATAGCAATGTGAAAGGCCGTCCAAACCTTACCCTGCAAGATGTTGTCACTTGGCTACAAGAGACTCATCATGTTGAAGTCTGCAAGTCCACTGTTTCATTATGGCTGCATGAGATGGGTTTTTCTTATCATCAACACACAAAGGGAGTATACTTTGATGGTCATGAGAGAGAGGATGTGGTCGCTGATAGGAAAGCTTATCTTGATACTCTACAGTCACTTGGCAGTCGTATGTGGACCTTCAATTCGCCTTCTCCTGACCCAGCCATTCATCCAGTAATACGCATTTACCATGATGAGACCACTTATTATGCTAATGCGTATCAGTCGTTCCACTGGACAGATGGGTCCAATCAAGTCTTGAAGCAGAAATCTCTTGGTCAAGCCATTATGGTATCTGATTTTGTTGAAGAGGTAGGTGGAATGCTTGAATGTGATGGTGAAAAGGCCACCTTGTTCCTTGAGCACCAGTCAGAAGGCTACTTCACGAATGATATGCTCATCTCTCAGGTACTACAATACAATAAAATAAAATAAATTATCAATAATAGTACATGTAATGTGTAATCATGTGTGTACAAAATTAAAATATAATTATTATGAATAATTGCTGTGTTAAATTGCATATTTACAGACTCACAAAGCCATAACATTGTTTGAGAAGAAGTATCCACAATGCCAAGGCCTATTTATCTTTGATAATGCGCCATCTCATATGAAGAGGCCAGACGATGCTTTGAATGTGGACCGTATGAATGTGAAGGATGGGGGTAAGCAACCGTTCATGCGCGACACAGTTTGGGATGGCAAGTGTCAACGGATGGTTACAGCACAGGGCTTGCAGAAGGGAATGAAGACAGTGTTGGAGGAGAGAGGTGTGGACACTCGTGGTCATAATGCTGAGAAGATGAAGAGTGCACTTCGCCAGTTTCAGGCAAGTTACACAAATGCCTATAATAACAATTATGCTTGAAAAAAAATACATTCATCAATATTACATTTTACTATAATTATCATTAATTGTAGGACTTTCAGGAACGAATCACTATATTGGAGGGGATTATTCATAGCCAGGGACACATCTGCCTTTACCTACCCAAGTTTCATTGCGAGCTTAATCCAATCGAACGTGTGTGGTGCCATGCAAAGAAGTATTCAAGGGCTCATTGCAATGGAACCATTACAAGACTCAGACAAGTTGTTCCCGAGTCACTTTCCAGTGTCACACGTGAAATGATTGGACGTTTCTTTGCAAAGTCTTGTGATTATGAAGCTGCCTACCGAGATGGACACACCTGTGCATCAGTTGACAACGTAGTGAAGGCATACAAGTCTCATCGAAGAGTAACCAATTGTACTTAGAAGCTGTGGCTCCTCCAATGGTTGCAGATTTTTTTTTCCATTATTTCCCGGCTCTTTTCAGAGCCACCATATTTCAAAAGATTTCACTGAAAAATTCATAGTAGGGTAACCACTGATACTAACATATGGGAACTAGAAATATAGGGAAGTACTAATATACTTCTAGGCATTTCATAATTGGTTCAAACAGGTACAACCACACTTCTCCTTTGATCAATGTCAAAAATTGTCAGTGCATATATCAAAAATTATGTAAAAAAAACTAGAATATTTAATTATTAAAGATAAATTTATTCACTTTACACTAGATCCAGTCTAGTCAAAATGACTATCTTTATTTTTTATATAAACTGTTGTTTAAAGAATTTTTTTTTGTTCTATAGCGAGAGCTACCTATAATAGCTATTTATTAAAATGCTAATGTACAAAGATTAGACTATTAACACAACCTTTATAAGGACTCACTTTTTGGCGCTAAATTCTGTCCAAAATGTGAAAATAAGTGAATTGAAGCTTCCCTGGCAAGACCCGAAAGCATTGAAGCCAGGGCTATACTGCTGTCACGGTCCTTCCATTTGAAAGGCATCAGCAAAGCAACTTTAGCTTTGCTCTATCTTCAGTAAAGACGTTCAGGCGATCTCTCCAAGAAGGTGCTTTAACTCCTCAAGAAAGCTGACCGATTAACTAAGCTGTGAGCAGCCGTATTGGAGCTCGTTCACGGCGGGCATGCTCACTACAGCGTGTCATAAAATGTCACAATAAACGTCACTTATATTTGACGTAATGATAGAAATGTCATAATACGTCATCGCTATTCAGCGCTTGCCGTTTTATTCCCCAGTTCCTGAAGAGATGCCATTCGTGTGAGCCCAGTTTTTTCCCTAGTGCTTTGTTATTGCAGGTATGTAATTTTTTATTATTTATCTAGAGTCTATCAAACATAGAAAGATATAGAGCCAGAAATGTCCCTTTCTGGCTCTAAACACTTTTGCCCCTTCAAAAGTTGTTTTTTTTGGAGATTTCATAATTGTTTCTTAGTAAAAATAAAGTGCTTTGAAACCAAATTTGGTACACTAAAACTTCAATTACTTGACTTTATGCCTGCAAAATTTTAAGGATATAGACACTATAATACTCTTTTTCTGTTCTAAACAAATGTGAAGAGTAGTTCAGAATCTGGTTACACTGGAGCAGGCATAACCACAATACATAACCACTTAACCACAAATCTAAATATTCTTGGACCAGAAAATACATCAATATAGTGAAAAAGACAAAATAACTACTGACTACTTGATATCCATTCAATCTGCAAAGGAAAAAAGTAACATATAACAATAATTCAAGTTATTTGCTCTTTAGACTGGAAGCACTGTACTCACAGTCGACTGTGAGTCGATTGTTAGTAAACATGCACAATTTTTGTTTTTTTTTTGTTTTTTTTTTACTGTGAGGGGGGGGGGGGGGGGGGGGGCAGGGTCAAAGGCATCACATTTGATGCCATAAAGGAGAGACAGAGGGGTAATTTTTTTACTGCAGCTATGTATACCTCCGTGCCCATAGCAGTCCACGTTTGACCCTAAAAAATAAATACGAGGTTATCGAGTTTTTCAAATTTTTATTTATCATTGTAATTTACCCCAATCATCATTGAATACAATTTTAGGGAGCTCTACTGATCCAGAAAAACCAACTGGCTTTGCTTCAGGAACGGGAAACCTGCAGATACTACCATGGGGGCTGCTGAACTGCGCATGTGAACCTGCGCTTGCTAGCACAGACGGACCTGTGCTTACTGGCACGGATGAACCGGCATTCATTGGCACAGATGGACCTACGCCTACTTCCAATTCAGGACCTGTGATATTACATCAGAGATACCAATAATAAACCTGACACATTTTTTATCTCAATTTTGCAATTTTTTTTTGTACAAAATGTAGTTACGTTATGTACTACATAACAGGAGTCAATAATTCCTCAGATGTGCAATTAAATATTTAGGATTTTGCCAGTAATTTTGTCAGATGACAGACAGTGTATTGTTAGTTGGTGTACAGGTAGCTAGAACTAATTTTTTGTGTGTTGCAACAATCAACTACTACTGGGATTACATCTTTTCTTGTGCCTAGCAGCAAGAAGTTGCTGTTTCCTCTTTGCTCCTCTGACTCTTCTACTAGACATTGGCCACAACTTGATAACCCACCACCAAAGATAACCGTGCCAGAATAAAACCAGCCCTGAAATAAAACCAGCCACGAGGGGAACCCCTGATCCGGATATATAAAAGACCACAAGGGGATTGCGTAAGAATAGATCGAGTAAGATCACTAACTATACCCGAGGAAGTTGAAGGCGGGAATTCCGTGCGAGTGTTTTTTTAGGCTAGCCACGAACTACAACTCGTGGTCTGGGAACTCAATTAACAGTGCACGCGCGTTGCTATGTGCCAGCACCCTTAATGTATGTAGGGATAACTGGCTCAATGTATTGTTGTCTAAATTGCTGCCCAAGGCTAGGGAAACAGTGTCCCAAATATCATGTGAAGCAGCATGCACCTATCTTGATGTGAAAAAGAAGTTATTGGATGAGGTTGGGATGGATATTAAGACAGTAAAGTCCCAGATGTTTGTGGAATGGAAAGAGATATCCAAAAATTGGGATATGGTGACCCGTCTCGAGAAGTTAAAATGTCTTGTAGATCGTTTTACCTTAGGCGCTACAGTGGAAGAATTATCACTCAGAATAATGAAAGCCTTGTTTAAGGTCGACCTGAGTACGTCAGCAGTAGCAGTCATAGTTGGAAAAAATGTCAAGTCATTCACTGATTTGTCCAAAGTTGCATCTATTTTGAAGTCCTCTGGTGAGAAACCTTTGAGTAGCCCAAAGACTGAGTGTCATAGTAGTAGCAGTGGGTATAGTGGTAGTAAGTATTTTAAACAGTATAATAAGTTGTACAGTAGTCAATATAAGTGTTTTAAATGTGGATTAATGGGCCATCGAAGTTTGAGTGTCGAGTTAAAGTAGAAAATCAGTCTAGTCATAAAGTGGTATGTTATGCATGTAATCAGCCTGGACATCTGGCAACGGATTGTCCCTAGAAGGCCAATAAGGAGAAACCCCATAAGTCAGGAGGGGGTGGGAAGAAAAGTGAGATACCACTTAGGACAAGCATTGTGTCCACGGGAGGTAATATTGTGACTATAAAAGGGAAGTTCAATGGGTTGGACGTAGAATTCCTCCCAGACACGGGTGCTGAAGTGACGGTAGTGCCCCGTAAATTTGTATGTGAGGCACAGTTAAGTGATCAGTTTGTGACGATAGAAGGAGCCACAGGGACTCCAGAGAGGACCCCTTTAGCCACAGTAAACTTAGAGGTGTTGGGTGAATCATTCAGTAAGCAAGTTGCCGTGTCTAGTAGCATGGATAAATCGTGTAGAGTCCTGTACTCAATTCCCCTAGGTGGTAAACTGCCCGAAATTCTTTTTAAGAGTGCCCGTGAGCAGGAGAGACATGCTAAGTGTGAGGCAAGTAAGGCAACCCCAAGGGAAGAGAGTAAAGCTGTTGTTGTTGTAGCACCCAATGATACTGAGTTAACACCTCCAGTAGATGCCCAAATTAGTCAAGAGGTACCAGTGTTTACGGAAGTGAGTCCGAGTAGAGTGAGTGTAAGTCCTGAAGTGTGTAGTAGGGCAGCGGAAGCAGCTGAGTCTGTCTCAGTTGGTAGTTCAATTGGTGTGACCGTAAGTCCTGAAGTGTGTAGTAGGGCAGTGGGAGTAGCTGAGTCTGTCTCAGTTAGTAGTTCAGTTAGTAGTAGCGTAAGACCCGAAGTGTGTAGTAGGGCTGCGAATGGTAGTGGTTCAGTAGTAGTAGAACCTGTAGAGGTGAGCGTCAGTCCCGAAAGCGTAGCGAGTACGGCAGCAAATGTAGTTGGTGAGAGGGTTGTAGGACAGAAGCTTCGGTAGCTGTAGAGGTGGTAGAATTGAGGAAGAGGAATCTGCAAGTGGAGGAGGAGCACGGAAGTAGGTAAAAGGAAACAAGAGGTTGGAATTAGTGGAAGAGGTTAAGAATGATAGATCTTTGAGTAGTGTGAGAACTTTGGCTGATAACAACAAGATGGGTTATACCTGGGAAAATGGGTTGATCTTTCTTACCAGTTTAGATGATGATGATAGTCCTAGGAAGAAGTTGGTAGTTCCCCAGAGTAAAAGGAAGAAGTTGATTGAGAAAACTGAAATATGACAAAGGAAAGTCAGACAGAAGTTTGGCGCTCTGGGTTACTATAGAAGATTTATTCCGGGTTTTGCGAGGTCTGCAGCAATTCTGACCCCGTCAACAGCCCTCAGTGCTCCTAAGCTGGTGGATTGGAGTGAGGAGATGTCAGAGGCCTTCACATTTTTGTGTGAGTCATTGTCTTGTAATGTTGTGTTGTTTGTGCCTACTCCCAGTGACAGGTTCATCGTGTACACCGATGCATCCGGTGTTGGTGTTGGAGCGTGTTTGCATGCGGATCGTGAGGATGGAGAGGTCCCTACTCGAGACAGCTTCGTGGTGCCGAGAAGAACTACTCGGTCACCGAGTTGGAGAGTTTAGCCATCGTCTCTGCAATCAACCATTATGATAGATATCTATACGGTCAGACTTTTACAGTGGTAACAAACCACAAACCTTGTATATCCCTATTATCTAGTTCACACTTAAACAAACGTTTGAGGCGCCTTGCCCTCAACATGCAAGACAGGGATGTCCGGATAGTCTACCGTCCAGGTGTGGAGAATAATAATGCTGATGGCATGTCAAGGAGGACCTGGGAGATGCAAGAAGTCGTAGATCGCCCCTAAAGGACCAATCTCTGGAGGGGGTGATGTGGGGAGCGAGACAAGGAAGAAGAGAGAAGATGAAAAGAAGGAAGAGAAGTAAAGTCAAAGAAGAAGAAACTTACATGTATTTCATTTTTTATGTGTTGTGCATTATTTAGTATTTCATTCAATGTTGTGCGTTTATTTGAGTTTTGGGTGTGGTCACTGAACGTTTCCGTGTATGGTCATTTGTGCATGCTATCATACCCGTTGCCAGGGGGGGTTCGAGGGGTTCGGTCGAACCCCCCTTTAGAGTGACCGGAAGTAAATATTTTAGCCACACCCCACATAATATAACTTCTGGAATATAGTCATCTGTTCAATCGTGCTGAACCTGAGCTTGAATTATCTGCTGTTTTTCTGGCCTAGTCTGAGTCCAAGTGACCTAATAAACATTCAGCTTCTTGGATACAAATTTCGCTCTCATATCGGCATGAGTAAAGCTTGCTACGTTACATCTATTCTTTATAAAGTGCGTGCGATTCGATATTAATAGCACAAGCAACGGATTTTTTTCAACAGATTAGAAAGGGAGCCGTCGGAAGTGTCTGAGAAAGTTAAACCTCAAATATACAGATAGTAAGTGCACTATCTAGTGTAGCTACACTGCAAATGATTAAAAAAACACACTGGCCTACTACTAGCGAGTGATAGCACGGGTAACCTGTTCTATTAAGAATAAGTAGCGCTCGCATTGTTCGTGCTATTAATCTTGAATAGCACGGTTACCCATGCTATCACACGCTAATAGTAGGCCAGCTTTATAAAACTGCACGAGACTACAGTAAGCTAAAGATCATTTACAGTGTGGCTACTATGTATAGTGCAGTCACTATCTCTTGAACTTTGCTTTAATCGATGGCTCCTCCTAATCTGTTGAAAAAAACTGTCTAATAGAGGTATAGCTTCTGCGCTAAAGAATGACGTTGTCTCCAACTAGAAACTACAACTGTACATTTCCAAGGCTAGAGCTACATGTTTGCGCACTTACTCTTACTTAAGCTACCGTGACATTTCACTTTGTTCAGTGCCAGTCGGACCGTTTGCGTAATTTCGCGGAAGATTTTGTTTTTTGGTTGACTGTCGACGCCTTACCTTGTGGTGTCACAAAATGCGGTTCGGAGCGTCTCTCTGAGAGCTAGAAGTTTTGCTGCTTTAGATGGAAAATATGCTGTGAATATGGCTTAATTTTATAGCTTATGATTACCACCATTTAAGTATCAGCAAATTTGCTGTTTTAGTGTTACTAGACGTTCTGGCACGTCGGACATGATCTCTAATCCTAAAAAATTGTTCACCTTTCAATGGACATATCAGCCTATATTTTTGCAAGTAAGTGTGGGACAGTGGTTTTAATACTTTTAACCTCAATAGTAATTATTCTAGAATAGATTGGTAAAATTTTTAGTGACATAGCTGGTGCAAAACTGAAATGTCCAAAATAAATATAGTGTTTGGATTAGAATTCAATCGAAAAATCATTTAATTCATCAAATAAATCTGATACAATTTCTGTTTCAATGTCATCGTCACTTTCACTGATGGATTCTGACTCTTCAGAGGAGCTCTTGTAAAGGAATGACTGTTGTGTTCAGGCAGTTCAGGCACTGGCATCCTGGCCCACATTTCTTTCCCTTTCCAAAGCATCCACATCTTGCCGACACACAACCTTTCTTAGAGGAACAACCTTTGGTAAGAAAATCAATGGTTTCTTGAACATTGTTTTGCACTGTGGGACATTCCCAGTCGAACTCATAAATTCCTTTCTTGTTTGTTTTCCAGCCACTGGTTTCAGGTGAAGGAAGTGACTCATAGAGATCCACCTCAGATGAATTGGCCCACATCTGTGCTACCCAACAGCAACGCAGCCAATGACGCCACAATGCGGTAAGTGAAGCATTCTATTTCTCTCATCTGTTATCCTGTCACTTACTATGGCTCTTATGTCATTGTACCACTCCCTGTGTGGATCGGCAGACTTCCTGTGGCAATTGAACAGCTGTTGGGGGGTTTGTACATCCTTGCGACTGGCCATAGCAGCATAATGCTTTTTGAAATAAAGGGTACCTATCAACCTTTGAAATGATAAAAATCCTTTTTTTTTATTAGTTTCCTTATGTTCTGATAGGAAATTCCCCATCTGTTGGCCACTAATAAATTTGGCATGCTGAAAAAAAGAATTGAAAAAATTTGCTTTACCCAGCCCAGCAAAGTATGACACATAGTCACACCCAGAGCAGATGAAGAGCATTTGAAATATTACTGGTAATTCACTCTTTGGCAATGATGCCACATCAGTATCCAATTCTAGAGCTTGTACTAGTTTGTTTAGATGAAGATACAGGTTTAGTATAGACTTTGGGACATTCAGTTGGATAATTATTTCTTTTCCAGGAAGTTTGGGTAGAATAGAAAGGCCTATGTTATAGATGTCAGTATCTGGCGAGTAAATCAATATTTGTTGGGCTGTTGTAATCCGTGCATGTCTCCAGCACCTCATATCAACCTCACTAGCGTTGGACTTGTATGTAATGTCTTTTTCTGGTAATGAATCACCAACAATTTTGACTGCACACTGATCACTAAAGCACCCACTGAGATACAAGGTTTGGTCTTGTTTCAGCCTTATACTTTGCATGTAGGCTAAACCTAGAGCATGAATCATTGACCATTTACATGTCCTGCAGTTCAGGTAATCTCGCCAGGAGGAATTCTTTAACAAATGAACCAGTGAGGTCGCAAAGATGAAAGACTCATGTGTATGTAACTGAGACTGAAACTGTAAGTGGTCTTTATCTCTTCTGGCTTGTTCAAACAGCTTAGGGTTAAAATTTTGGGTGGTTGAAGGGGTAGCTTCATCAAATAGCAAGTGAATTTCTTGAACATCAGCTTGGTAATGTGGTAGCAGGAAAGAATTGAAAATATATTTTGCATACTCCTTTAGAGTGGCAGTAGACCGCAGTGGTTTGCAATTTATCAAAAACATTCCATCAATAATTACGGCTTGTGGTATCCACCCATTAGGAAGAGTCTCAAACACTACTTGTGGTTTGGAATAACGCTTCCTAAGCTTATCCTTCCAGAGTGACTTACTTCCTTTCAAAGGTAGCCCATTCTCATCACATAATGCTCTGGGGTAGAGTGAATACTGTTCCGTGCTGGTGTTGTATGTGCTACCAGTGTGATTACACCAGGCTAATCTCTGTCTAAGACATTTGTTTACTTGCTTCAGCTCTTTTTCTTTAATACTTACAGATCTTTTTGTGGCCTTTTTTGAGCACATTGTTAGAAGTTTGTTTTTTCTCACTGGGGCTGGAGTGCTTGGATTTCTTAGTATATAGTAGTTTATATAACTATCTAGGTCTTTTTGTCCTATATTTCGAAAATTGAGCAAATCATGAGCTTGTGCTTCTGTTGCCCCAACTCCAGAAAATATGTTCACAATGCCACGATTTGTTGTGGGACATGCAGTTGGAAACAAACACTTTCTCTTTATTTCATTTCGCATTACTACAATGTTTTGTTCTCTTTCTTTTATTTCAGCCTTTTCAGAGAAGAAACTGAATAATGGTGACATGGAATGCTGGAGCTGTGGATATATCTGGCAGAGAAGATTTTTGTGGGCAGAAATTCTATAATTTAGGAAAAGGGAGTATTTCTGGAGGTAAGAAGCAGATGGACGGGACATGGCCATTTTTAAGTCTTTATTCACACACATTTCGTGCGCTTCATCTAAGCCTACAGCATGACCTTTAGTCCCTGTAATAGTGACTGTAAAACCTTTTTTTAGGCAATTCAATATGTTTTCAGGAATTTTTTGGAGTTCAGCTAAATGATGTGGTATAAGGCGTTGATATGTGGTGCGATCATAAGCTGAGAAAAGGGGGGCCATTAGTTTTAATGCAGAAACTCGTAGATGCCAATTTTGGCACCTGACAGCTATATACAACTGAATGTATGCAAAACAATCAGCAAATATAAACTGACACCAAAATTTTACAGTGTCATCCTGAGCTACCAAACTTGATACCCATGATTTGAATGCTTTGGCCCTCCCAGAATTGTTAATGAGAAATTCAGTATCTCTGAGGATAGTTCTTATTGTACTCTCTTCATTTAAAACTGTATGCACCTCTGAATACTTTGGATTTGCAGTGTCAAATGAAGCAATCCGTGACCTGAATAGGGCTTGCCATACTTGAAGTAAAAACTGGTGAGTACGCTTAAAATGTGAACATTTTTCAAGGCTTGTTAGGGTTTCCCCTCTAAATCCAGCAATTTGAGCTAACTCTTTAAGACCTGCACTGTAATAAATTTTCATCAGCACTGGCTGATAATTGGCTAGCACATGCCAATCCCCGGGGAAAATTAATAACTTGCTAAGTGCTGGGCCATAGAGACGCTTGATTTCCATGAGATGCTGGTAAGTTTTTCCATCTCCCACCAAAACTACATAGCCAAGTTGGTGTTCTGGAGTAACTGTGCTCAATATTAGATCTGACACTTGTCTCATAGTGTCACTGGAATCTGGATTTTCATTAATAATTTCCATGTACTGTATATTTGATATGTTTGGTGAGGTTTGAGTGTCGTATGCAAATAAGTCCTTGAATTCAATCAAATGTTTCTCTGTTGTCTCAAGTTCTGATTTAGCAAACATGTATGCCAATACTTTAGATTCTAACGATTCTCTCTCACTCTTTTCTAATGTTTGCTCTTTAAATCCTTCCAAGTTTGCACTTGAAGCCCTGACATTAAGGCAATTTAAGGAGCTAGAATTAGTATTTAATGAGGCAGTTTTTATCATTTCTGTCAAGTTTCTAGGCACCAAAGTTCTAGGTCGTTTCGGCCCAACTTTTCCCATTTTGTGTGGTGAGCTAGCTGGTGAAATCTCAATGCAGCGTTTTAATCTCAGTGTAGATGTGATTGGGTTTTCAGTAGGTAAGGTTAGAACTGGTAAAGTTTCAGGCTGACTTAATGGTTGAGTACAAGTTATGGGTGGAAAAAATGTAATTGAAGGATCTGGTTGTACTATTTGTACAGTTGTGCCATGATAACTTCGATGCTGATCACCGCAATATACAGCAGCATGACTCTGAAGTTTGTCAAAGTTATCAACACTAGCAAGTGTAAAGGTATCTCTTGGCAAGCTGTCCCACAGTGATCTTAATCTTTGGGTTTCAGAGAGCCTCCACATATTTCAATGGTGTCTGCTAAAATATTGTGCAGCAATGTTGTCCGTTTCGTATTGCTACAATAACAGAGAAGGTTAAAGATAACGTAACGTCTCAACCTCTTGACAGCACAATTGGTTTCAGGCAAACCTTCTCTCTGTCTGACACTGCGTGTGATAGATTCCAGAAAATCCCAAAGTAGAGGATTAATACTGCCTATTTCTGCATTTATATCCAATTCTTTATTTGTAGAGACTGGTAATTTTGCCATTTCTGTATGAATCAAATTATTGACTATATCTCCTGCCTCCCTTAAAACTTTTGATACATCAGGTTTGCTTGATAGATTTGGCTCATAGAGTACATCTTGATCCTCATTTGTTCTGGCAGCACCCAGTGCATGAGAAAGACTTACTAGTAAATCACCACCCTTTCTGAATAGGACAGTTCCAATCTTTTTGTGGATACATATGCACTCAATGTGTTTACCGAGATACATTTTAAGTTTCTTGAGTAACCAAGATGCAGTAAACTTCACTGTTCCTTCCTTACCTACCAGAATCAGATGCTCTCGAAAATTGGATTGAGCGTTGGCTTCGTACTTGCAAAGAAATACTCTCGAGACATGTGGAAGAAGCACTGCATGCTGATTAATGAACTCATCTGCTACATACAAGGCTGAGTGAAGTGTCGCTCTGGTAAGCTCATCATTATTTTCATTTGATAAAGTATGCTTCCAAATGTCAATCAAATCTGCTAAGGTATTGTTCTGTTCATGCATTTTAATAATAGCTAAATGGGCTTTGTAGCAGCTTAAGCAAATATGATGGGATGAACTGATTTCTTCACTTTCCTCACGGCTATTGAGATAAGCATTAATCAAACTGGGATTAGGGCAATGTCTTGTGAAAGTAGTATTCTTTTTTGACTTAATGCCACAACTGAAACAATGTTGAGAGGGTCTAAGAAACTGGCGGTAAAGTTGATTGTAATGATCTCCACACACTATTATTGATTGCAGATCATCTTGAAGACTTAATAAGACTTTCAACTCGCTGACAGGAGCAAAAGATGGACTGCATAATTTTGTGGTAGATTTACAAGATGGGTACATGCATGTTTCGGAGGTGGAAGCTGGAGTAAGTGGAAGTGTGGACCATTTAGGACGATACCCCGATGGATGTGCTCGTTGGGCTTCCTTATAATGTGCTATGCAAATGCAACTGCTTCCATCTGGTTCGCTCCCCCAGTGCGTAAGTAAAAACTTTTTCTCCTCTTCAGACCATGTCTGATAGTGAGAATAATAGGCATTGGACTTACCACACAAAAGACACTTGCTGCATGGTCGCTGTGGGTGAAATTTGGAATATTTCCTGTCCTTGCTAGCCATACCTGCAATTAATATGCTCTCACACATTACAATATTTTAAATACATGTATTATGCTTACTTCATAGAGTTGGTGAAGACTAGAAGGAAGAAAACTGGGCACCATGAAAAGTCAAGTGATGCAGTACTGCATAAAAATCTATTGTCATACCATAGATCGTTTTTTGTTTTTGTTTTTGGTTTGTTTCTATGTGTGGGACACAAAATCTGTTTCAATTACTTTGTGCAATAATACTTAGTAGATGCAAATTTGATGGGTTTTTGTTGATCATACCTGCAAAACTGGATTGTCCAAAGACTTTATGACTCAATCAAATTTGGGTATGGTGGCTTCTTATCAGCATTCCAGGGCAAACCAGGCAATATGCTTTGGCAGGTAGTTAGGCCTATATAAAGTGCACTGCAGTACCAAATTTGTATATTTAATATTGCATCATCATTAAGATATAAAAATAATACGAAATAATCATTTGGAAACCACATGAACGCGCCAATCGCGCGGCAAAAAATTAAATCTCGATTACCGTGAAGTTCTGGCTACGCGCGCGGTCCGACTGAGTGCTATTTCACTTGATTTTTCCAATACATTTTGAACGGGCAGTTCACACGCCGTACTATTAAATAACTTGTAGTACGAATAAGGCGAATTAATGTTGCACTGTTTAGATACAGCTCACCGTAGTGGTTAGAAGCCTGGTTACACGAGAATAATACCGCTTTTCTCTCGAATATCAACAGTGTTTTAGTTTTGAAGTTGAATACCTAGCTAGAACAAATTAGTGCACTCATCTTTCGTTTTTTAGTATTGTAGAAGAATTAACGAGGAAACAAAAGTAGGTGTGGCTTATTGCGTCTTAAAATCCGAACCCCCAATGCAAACTTCTGGCTACGGGCCTGCATATAAGAACGGAGTCGTGAGACCTCGTGTCTCAGTTCGTGTGTAGTCAGGTCTTGTTTTGATTTCTGTGTGGGTTCTTTGTAATTTGTATTATAAACGTGCATCTGCAAGCTGCGCTCAGCCACACGTTCTCTGGTGGCAGCGAAACGTTCCTGAAAGTACGAGGTTGCCTGGTGATTAAGCTCTCCAGACCCCCACAACACTGAACCAATATATAATAGAATATGCTGGTAAGACACGTGGACTGAGTATGTTTGAACCCTTGACCATGGTATGCAGAAGAAGTAAAATAGTATCATCCACTTCAGCAACACCATCAGAAAAAAATGAGTGTCCCAAGTGAATACAGAATGCAGTGCAAGAGCCAGCCTTCTTCCATAATTATACAAGCTTCATGTAATCCGACAAAGACAGACAAATAGGAGGTTCTGAAAACTCTATCATCATACACCTTGAAGCATACCTAATGTGAGGAAGAATAAAACTACATTCATGGTATATCCAGCCTACATAATTAGCATATGCACATACCTTAGTTGGTCCGCAGTTGAAAAATTGGATGAAATAACAACAGTTGAGATAGGACGTGATACACCTCTTGAAATTGTGCCTTTTTTAGCTCCTCCATATAGATCCACGACAACTTTACTAAATGCTCCTCTTGTGTCTGGATCATCCACACCTAAAGGGATGTTCGTCTCGGAACAAAGCTTCTGTACCATTGCTGGTGTGGGCTCTCGATAAAAACGGGTTTCATTGGCACCAAGTAAAGACAGACCACAATGAAGAGCCGTGGTTTTGCCCGTTACACTAGACCCATAGGCAAGAGTTACAGGACAGCTCTTCATTGTGTCAATAAAGCAGGAAAGAAGTTGTGCTTCATAGTATGCTTCAATAAACAAAGCATACTTTTTAAACACTCTGTAGAGAAAGGTTTCAGTATTTTACATTGATTAAATTGACTTGCAACACCACTTCCTCTGTAAATATCTCCAATCCAAACATATTTTGAATCATTAATTGTTAGAGGTAATCCAGCTTTTGAAAAGTAAGCATTTTCACCCAGAACCCAAGTGCCATCCTCATGACAGCCTACATGTGAGACAGCATATTTGACAGGAATGGGGGTTGAGATTGTTGCTTTTTGAATTGAATAAACTCTGAAAGTTCTTTATCAGAAAAACTGCAATGTAAGCATGCACGTTTGTATAAGGTACTATAATTTCCTTGATGAAGTCAGTCTTCCTTCGTGGTCTCTGATGTGAAGTAGCACCTGGATTACACATGAAAAAAATGAACAGCTGGTTGTAGGAGTGAACGATATTAGACTCTTAATATTGACTAACTAACTAAATGTTATCCAATAACAGCTAATTATTGGCTAAATTGTGAGGTTTAATTACAACAATAATAATAATTCTGCTTATAGTGTTGCATGTTTCTGTCAGTGATTCTGGCGGTACCGTTTTGTCAATACTGAACTGAATAAATCTGGGGACACCAAATAAAACGACTAAATATCGAAATACCATCCTCTCCTAGCTGGTTGCATCACCAAATCATATGCTGATATTGAGTGTACAATTCTGATTTTTTAAACTCATGCTGAATCGGATGTTGAGAAAATTACAAGCCCTAAATGAATGTCTGCAATTGTGCATGTAAGAATATAGTATTCAATAGTTTAACCCTCTCTTTCCTGAATTGTTTTGACGCGCGGGGAAAAATCTAATTTTCTACCGCGGAATAGAGCATTGCCGTTTTATTTTTTTAACTCGATGCTGGCTGGGAAAACCCCCCATAGCAACCATATATCACTAAATAGACCTAGAGTTTGGGATTCCCCTCATTTTTTGATTGAGAAAATTGAATAATATTTAAGCCATCTACATACTAATATTAAAAAAAAAAATTTTTTTCCCCCCCAAAAAATCCACTTTTCCCATCATTAAAAAAATAAAATAAAATAGAAATAATATTGTTTGATGCATTATATTATACCAATATTATATTAGTTCAACAATAAAATATGTTGTTTGTTGTGTGTGGTGCTGATTGTGATCATGTAGGAGACATCTATGAGTGTCCACAAGGAACGTATGCCATCGGACGTCGAGCTCCACTACAAAACAATTTCATATACACAAAAACACAAACAACAAAGATATTTGTAATACAAACAACAAATTATTCATGATCCTATATAATTGCAACTTTATGATGTATTGTATGCGGTTTCATACAGGATTTTTGTTTGGGGTGGGGCTCCGAGTGTACTTCGCCACACCCATTTTTTGGAACCTACACTACTTTGATGCACATCTTTGCATACGAGTCTATACTTCACACTGATGATCAGTGTTCGGTCCTATGCACTAAAGGCTCAGTTATGATAGGAACATAATGGGATACAATATCAGACTAAAAATAAATGCTTCCTAAATGTTCATTTCTATTCAACTCCCAAAATTCTAGGGGGGAACCCAGCGCTAGCCTCCCACTGTATGAACACCTGCTATGTATACTCCACACTGTACATGAGAGAAACATGTATTGAGAAAGTGTACTTTGAAAATGAAAAGCAGTACAAGCACACACGTGGAATTCAACTTACCCGGCATGGATGGTGTCACAGACTGAACGATCCCTCCCATAGGATCCGGAACCTCCATACAATACCAAAAAAACACAAGACAACAATGACATTTGTAACATAACAGCTGGCCTCGCTGAATTGAGCCCCCCCTCCCCCGTCATTACTTTTCACTGACATTCTTGTACCATAACCCCCCCTCCCCCGTCATTACTTTTCACTGACATTCTTGTACCATAACCCCCCCTCCCCCGTCAGCCCTAGCTGGACACCCAAATATCAGTAAGTTGAAAAAATGAAATTCAACTTACCAGGCATGGATGATGTCACAGACCGAAAAAGACCACCGAGTTCGTTCTCTCTCAGGTTGGATCCGGAAACGCCACATACTGTTTGTTCATGGTTGCTCTCTCTCTCTTTCCACAAATGCACGCACACACATACACACACACACACACAAGAAAAAAGAAGCTACAGGTGAATACAGATCATAAAAATAAATGTATATTTTATTATACATAAATTGACTGGTGTACACACACACACACACACACATGAAATTCAACTTACATGGGCATAGTAGTCACGATCCAAAAAGATCCAGAGTTCCCTCCCAGGTTGTATACGGAAGTGCCACATACTGTTTGTCCACGGATGCTCTCTCTCATTCCACAAATGCACACACACACATACACACACACACACACACTAGAAAAAAGAAGATACAGGTGAATACAGATCATAAAAATAAATGTATAATATAAATTGACTGGTGTACACACACACACATACATGAAATTCAACTTACATGGGCATAGTAGCCCCGATTAGAAAAGACCCCACCCCCACCCCCACCCCCGAGTTCGTTCCCTCCCCGGTTAGATCTGGAAGTGCCAGAATAACATTTCAACTCCACGCACACACATATACATCGAGTGTGAAGCTCCACTACAACACCACAAAAACACAGACAACGACAACGACAATAACAATACATATTACAACTTTTGGGATGTTCAGGGAGGGGGGGGGGGGGAGCAGCCACAAATATCAAAGTCTGTGGTCCTTTACACAAAAGATTATGGAATATCAATGGGTGTGTTGTCATCTTTCTTCCACTCTCCCCCTACCTCATCCACCCGACTCTTGTTCTTCAATTCCCGCCTTCTCCGACTGCGAGGACGTCCAGAACTCGGAGCAAGAGGAGCCACTTCCTCTTCTTCATCACTGGAACCTGCTGCCTATTCGTGTTTCATCATTGGAAGACTCAGGTCCGGTATCCTCTCCTTCATCACTGGAAGACTCTGCTCCTGTCCCCTCATCTGCGTAATCGGGGTCGGTAACTGCATTCACATCTGGTCCTAGTAGTATATGTGGTAAAAAAAAATTTAAATTTTTTTGAAAATTTAAAATTGTTCAAAAAACCACAAGCCACTTTCAAATCTCAAAACTCAATGAAATATATATATATTATAGCTAAACAGCTTACTCTATCTCAATATAGCTATAAATAGGCCTTTCCACAACAGAAGCTTGCTATTTTTCAAGAGAAAGACAAGAGAGAAAGACAAGCTTACCTCGATCATCTTCTTGACTCCCATTTTCAGTATCAGAGTTGACGGGGTCTGGTCCACCAACCCTGATACAGGGCCTCCTATAGCCCTAGATGTCGTCTCCCTTCTCTCCCCTTGATCCTGAGTCGCTAAAGTCAGCATCCAGCAAGTCTAAAACTTGCACCGCATTGTAACTTGTAGACGCCATCTTCCAAAAAAAGACTTTGAAAAAAAATTTTTTTTGCATAGTTACCGGGGTCACACGGCACGCTCAATTTTTTCCTATGATGTAATAAGCATTACCTAAGACTGTACATAATAGGGAGGTCCCCAGTTGAACTGGCGATTTTATAAAAAATGGAGAAGACAGTAAGTCAAACCGCAAAGTCTTGGTCGGCAAAGAAGCGGTTGTTTCAATGTGTTATGGAAGGCTACTGAGCTCAAGCAATTTTTTGCTGCTTCTACAAAGCTCTGGAGATGACTGGATCCATAAATGAAGCTGCTGTGAAGAAGGTAACTTTTTTTAAAATTCGACGGAGAACCGATGTTTTTTTTTTTTGCCGAGGAAGAAATATAAGCAACTGCTGTGAGGTACTGTCGAAGCAGTCCTGGCTGAAAGCTATTTTAGATGCTTCTCCAATGCATTGGGAACCTGTGTATGCAATCTGAACGTTCTAGCTATAAAGTAACTATTTTTAAAAATTCGGAGAAACCAACCGGTCTCACCCCGCTTTAAAGCGGGATCCGGAACGAAAGGGTTAAAAGCCTCCCACAAATGCTCCAAATTAGCATTAGAAACACACAATAAAATAGTAGCAGGCAGACACTTCAATGTTAGCTAACATTGCAAATAGTCAGCCATTGCAGTGAGTAAGGAGTTCAAGAGTGGAACAAGTTGCTTAATATATATAGGCACTGCAGCTTTCAAGGGATGATCATAAATACATATGACTTACTTCTGATGTTTCTACTATACACATTTTACTTCATTGTAAGGTTGCAGGCCAGTTAATAGGTGTTGTGGTTTAAGCATTGGATGTTTATGTTTAAATTTACAGTGGCTACAAGTTATAATTTCAAACAAACCTATAATATTGTCTATTGGAGGCCTAAGGTAAATGATTTGCTTAACCCTTTCGTTCCGGATCCCGCTTTAAAGCGGGGTGAGACCGGTTGGCTTCTCCGAATTTTTAAAAATAGTTACCTTATAGCTAGAACCTTCAGATTGCATACACAGGTGCCCAATGCATTGGAGAAGCATCTAAAATAGCTTTCAGCCAGGACTGCTTCGACAGTACCTCACAGCAGTTGCGTTTATTTCTTCCTCGGCAAAAAAAAAAAACATCGGTTCTCCGTCGAATTTAAAAAAAAGTTACCTTCTTCACAGCAGCTTCATTTATGGATCCAGTCATCTCCAGAGCTTTGTAGAAGCAGCAAAAAATTGCTTGAGCTCAGTAGCCTTCCATAACACATTGAAACAACCGCTTCTTTGCCGACCAAGACTTTGCGGTTTGACTTACTGTCTTCTCCATTTTTTATAAAATCGCCAGTTCAACTGGGGACCTCCCTATTACGTACAGTCTTAGGTAATGCTTATTACATCATAGGAAAAAAGTGAGCGTGTCGTGTGACCCCGGTAACTATGCAAAAAAAAATTTTTTTCAAAGTCATTTTTTTGAAGATGGCGTCTAGAAGTTACAATGCGGTGCAAGTTTTAGACTTGCTTGATGTTGACTCTAGCGACTCAGGATCAAGCGGAGAGAAGGGAGACGACATCTAGGGCTATAGGAGGCCCTGTATCAGGGTTGGTGGACCAGACCCTGTCAACTCTGATACTGAAAATGGGAGTCAAGAAGATGATCGAGGTAAGCTTGTCTTTCTCTTGTCTTTCTCTTGAAAAATAGCAAGCTTCTGTTGTGGAAAGGACTTATTTATAGCTATATTGAGATAGAGTAAGCTGTTTAGCTATAATATATATATATTTTATTGAGTTTTGAGATTTGAAAGTGGCTTGTGGTTTTTTGAACAAATTCAAATTTTCAAAAAAATTAAAAAAGTTTTTACCACATATACTACTAGGACCAGATGTGAATGTAGTCACCGACCCGATTACGCAGATGAGTCAACAGGAGCAGAGTCTTCCAGTGATGAAGGAGAGGATACCTGACCTGAGTCTTCCAATGATGAAACACGAATAGGCAGCAGGTTCCAGTGATGAAGAAGAGGAAGTGGCTCCTCCTGCTCCGAGTTCTGGACGTCCTCGCGGTCGGAGAAGGCGGGAACCGAAGAACAAGAGTCGGGTGGATGAGGTAGGGGGAGAGTGGAAGAAAGATGACAACACACCCATTGATATTCCATAATCTTTTGTGTGAAGGACCACAGACTTTGATATTTGTGGCTGCTGAACATCGTTGTAATATGTATTGTTATTTTCGTTGTCTGTGTCTGTGTTTTTGTGGTGTTGTACTGGAGCTTCACACTCGATGTATATGTGTGTGCGTGGAGTTGAAATGTTATTCTGGCGCTTGGGGAGGGAACGAACTCGGGGGGGGTGGGGTCTTTTCCAATCGGGGCTACTATGCCCATGTAAGTTGAATTTCATGTATGTGTGTGTGTACACCAGTCAATTTATATTATACATTTATTTTTATGATCTGTATTCACCTGTATCTTCTTTTTTCTAGTGTGTGTGTGTGTGTATGTGTGTGCGTGCATTTGTGGAATGAGAGAGAGCAACCGTGGACAAACAGTATGTGGCACTTCCGTATACAACCTGGGAGGGAATTCTGGATGTTTTTGGATCGTGACTACTATGCCTATGTAAGTTGAATTTCATGTGTGTGTGTGTGTGTACACCAGTCAATTTATGTATAATAAATTATACATTTATTTTTATGATCTGTATTCACCTGTATCTTCTTTTTTCATGTGTGTGTGTATGTGTGTGCATGAATGAGAGAGAGCAACCATGGACAAACAGTATGTGGCTCTTCCGGATCCAACCTGGGAGAGAACGAACTCGGGGGGTCTTTTTCGGTCTGTGACATCATCCATGCCGGGTAAGTTTCATTTCAACTCACTGATATTTGGGTGTCCAGTTGGGGGGTTGGGGGAGGGGGGTTATGGCACAAGAATGTCAGTGAAAAGCAATGACGGGGGGGAGGGAGGGCAATTCAGCGAGGCCAGCTGTTGTGTTACAAATATCATTGTTGTCTGTGTTTTTTTGGTATTGTATGGAGGTTCCGGATCCTAACCTGGGAGGGATCGTTCAGTATATGACACGTAAGTTGAATTCCACGTATGTGCTTGTACTGCTTTTCATTTTCAAATTACACTTTCTCCATACAACGGTGATTGTTTCTCTCATGGACAGTGTGGAGTATACATACCAGGGGTTCATACAGTGGGAGGCTAGCCCTGGGATCCCCACCTAGAATTTTGGGAGTTGAATAGAAATAAACATTTTGGAAGCATTTATTTTTGGTCTGATATTGTATCCCATTATGTTCCTATCATTACTGAGCCATTTAGTGCATAGGACCGAACACTGATCATCAGTGTGAAGTATAGACTCTTATGCAAAGATGTGCATCAAAGTAGTGTAGGTTCCAAAAAATGTGTGTGGCGAAGTACACTCGGAGCCCCACCCCCACCCCCCCAAACAAAAATCCTGTATGAAACCGCATACAATACATCATAAAGTTGCAATTATATAGGAGCATGAATAATTTGTTGTTTGTATTACAAATATCTTTGTTGTCTGTGTTTTTGTGTATATGAAATTGTTTTGTAGTGGAGCTCGACGTCCGATGGCATATGTTCCTTGTGGACACTCATAGATGTCTCCTACATGATCACAATCAGCACCACACACAACAAACAACATATTTTATTGTTGAACTAATATAATATTGGTATAAAATGCATCAAACAATATGATTTCTATTTTATTTTATTTTTTTATTGATGGAAAAAGTGGATTTTTGGGGGGAAAAAAATTTTTTTTGAAGTATTAGTAGATGGCCTAAATATTATTCAATTTTCTCAATCAAAAAATGAGGGGAATCCCAAACTCTTGGTCTATTTAGTGATATATGGTTGCTATGGGGTTTTCCCAGCCAGCATCGAGTTAAAAAAATAAAACGGTAATACTCTATTCCGCGGTCGACGATTAGATTTTTCCGCGCGTGTCCAAACAATTCAGGAACGAGAGGGTTAATATCAACAATACACTCAAACTTCTCCACTATAAATCCTTTAGAACTGTACACTAACTCATGAATTGAGCCATTACATTTGGTACTCTAGTGAATTCTAAATAAGCATGCATGATGTAATTTAAATCCTTACCTGGCTGTAGAACTTGAACAAGTTTCCCCGGTTTCACTGATCTCACTGCATTGGTCAGCATTGGGTGATCTGTCAGGGGTGACCTCTACCATAAAGCCTGAGCTGTGGGGGTCTTCACATATAACTTCAGCAATGAACACAAACCGAAAGTCTGATGCAACTTTATATTTTCCTTTTTTTTTAAGTTACAAAGCTACTCCCATCTTCATGGTATCCTGTTAAAAAAATGTATTCAATACAACAAAAAAAAGATACTTAAGACTCACCAGATAACCTTTCTCCACACATGGTGCAGAAGTTGCCCTGAGACACTGGCAGGACTGTGACTGTAGGTTACCTAGTTGTCGGAAGCCCTGACTCAACTTATTCATGGACTAGCCAGCCGCTCCCGACGACGCAGCCACCAGAATCCACAGAGTTCAAGTAGATTTTAAATCTATCTTGATTTTAGTGAACTAATGAAACGCATGCGTGACCGGCTATATGAGTCCGTTGTCACTCATGCGCACATATAAAATGAAGGTCGATCCACCGGAAGTCCGGGGCACAAACTAACACACGAAATTACACTCACTCAACTATGCACAAGCTGTTCAAAGATATACACACACAATGACACAATGACAATGTTCTCCTTGATCTTCTTTCTCTGTATTCTTCTCTCTTGTGGCCACACCCACACCACCCCCCTCCAAGCCATGACCAGGGGGCGTGGCTGACAAACCCAGGGTGGCCACATCTGATTCGTCTCGGTCCCAACACTGGCGACTAAGACCGTCTGCGTTTCCATGGCAGGCTCCAGGTCGATGCACAATCTCCACCTCCCGATCTTGCAGGGCCAGCGCAAATCGCAGGAGGCGCCTGTTCAGGTTGCTACTACTTCTGAGCGCCATACATGCCTTACGGTTACCACCCTCAGTGGGCGGCCATACACATGATATTCGAAATGGTTGATCGATGCCACAATTGCTAGGGACTCCAACTCCGTAACACTGTAGTTTCTTTCCGCCGGTCTCAGCTGCCGGCTGTAGAAAGCGACGGGCTCCTCACCGTCACTTCTATTCACATGGAGACAGCCACCAATGCCGTCTCCCGAAGCGTCAGTATATAACACGAATTCGTCCTCAGGACCTGGGATGGTTAGAACAACATGATTGCACAATGACAATTTCAACTCACGGAAAGCTGCTGTCATCCCCTCCGTCCAGACCACCCCCTGAGGAGCCTTGAGAGCCACAGCCGGGGAGAGCATGCTCGAGAGTCTGGCATATCCATCAATGAACTGTCTATAATAAGACATGCTGCCCAGGAAAGAACGTAATTGCTTCTTCGTTCTGGGAAGCTCGAACTCTGCCATAGCCTTGATTCTCACCTCGGGCACTGCCAAAACACCTCCTCCCACTCTATGTCCCAAATACTCCAAGTACTTCCGCCCAAACACACACTTCTTGGCCTTCAACGTAAACCCAGCATCACCCAAACACCTAACAACATTACCCAAATCCACCAAATGGTCCTCCCAACACGAGCTATACACCACCACATCATCTATATAATTTTTACACACCTCCCTAACCGGGGTCAACACCTCTGCAACAACCGCCTGAAATGTGGCGGGAGCATTCTTAAGACCGAAAGACATCCGGTTGTACCTGTACTTGCCCAACGGGCAGACGAAAGTAGTTAACTCGCTACTACTTTCTGACATTTCTATCTGGTGAAAACCAGATGTGAGGTCCAGAGTTGAGAGACAAAGACTCGGACCCACCTTCTCTAAAATCTCAGTCAGGGATGGGAGCCAAAATCGTCTGAGGGGCGTGCGGGCATTCAACTCTCTATAATCTACGCATAGGCGGATACTACCATCCTTCTTCCTCACCGGAACAAGAGGACTTGCCCACTCAGCCCTAGACTCTACTATAACACCATTATCTAACAACTTGTCCAACTCAGCTCTCACTGCATCCCTTATGCCTCCAGGTATCTGTCTTGGAGGTAAGTTTACAACACTAGCACCATCATTCAATACAATCGCACAAACACCAGCCTTACACAAACCAGGTTTAACACTGAAATACATTTCCAACTCAGACAGCACAGATTTCAACTTAGCTTCATTATAACCAGGACATCTGTCCTTGCTGAGGACAGCTTTGCTGACTAACAAGTCATCACCAATACCCTGTTCCTCTGCCACTAGAGTAACAGCATTTACAGACAACCCACGATCCTGGTACACCTTCAGGTTGTTAATGTGTGCTAACTTAACAGGATGACCATCACCCTGGAGACCCTGTAAGTCACTCGGGACACCTTGTCAACTACTGTATAAGGGCCCTCCCACGCTGCCTGCAAAGCAGCATGAATTCCTGGGATTCTCATTAGGACCTGAGACCCTACCTCCAAACATCTGTCACTTTTCCCCTTATTGAAGCTCACAACACGTTTGTCAACACACTTGGCTTCTTCTGCCACTGCCACGTCGTGAATGAGAGAAAGTTTGTCATTCAACGACAAGAGCCACTCTTCTACATCCATATCGTCAAACGTTCTATTTACCCACCCCTCGTACAACACATCAAGGGGACCAACCACGTCTCTGCCAAACACAAGCTGATGAGGAGAAAAACCTGTCGCTCGATTCGGAACCTGCCTCATGGCAAAGAGGGCTAGGGGCAAGAAATCTGCCCAATCCACACCACCGTCCACAGCTTTAGCCAACATGGGCTTCAGTGAGCCATGAAAACGTTCAACTACCCCGTTTGACTGGGGCCTGTAGGGGGAAGTCGCCACACTATCTATCCCCAAAGTATCACACAACCCTCGCATCAATTTGCTGAGGAAGACACTACCTCTATCGGACAGCACCTTGAGGGGAATACCTGTGCATGCAATGATGTCTAGGAAACACTGAGCAGCCTCCTTGGCCGCAGCCGTCCTCATAGGTTGCGCTTCTGGCCACCTGCTGGCAAGGCAAATGTATGTGAATAAGTACTTGACTCCTCGCCTGCCTTTGGGCAAAGGACCCACCAAGTCCACCGCGACAGTCTCAAAGGGCACAGTGACTATACCCCTCTCAACCATCTTGGCTTTCTTGTTACCAGCACTGTTATACCTGAGACACTTATCACACGATTGGATAAAGGAGGTAATGTCAGCATGGAGGCCTGGCCACGTAAACCTTTTACCAAGCAATCTCCGCATACCTCTGACACCTACGTGTGCTGACTTGTCATGCGCCAAAGACATTGCATGACACCTCCTACCAACCGGCAAGACAATCCTATCGACCACGCTATTGTCAATATCAACAATCGAGTGAATGAGAACACCATCCCTCCAACTATAACCATTTAGCTTCCTGTCTGCCAAGTCCCTGCAAGCCTTCAAAGACTCGTCGACTAACATCTCTTTCTTCAGCACGTCTCTTCCCGCCACTTCCTTCAAGACCGGAACATCAAGACTACCACACACATCCGAAGCAACATTATCAAGATCATCACACTCATGCACACTTTGCAAATCCACTATCACGCCCTCAGAATTACTAGCATCAACAGACACAATTGAACTAGACACGTCCCCATCTACGACAGACTCTACAACAGGACTAGAACTAGACATGTCCCTATCTACAGACACGTCATTACTTACAGAAACATCGTTGCCATCAGAAACAACATTACCAACAGAACCATCAACATTACCAACAGAACCATCAACATTACCAACAGAACCATCAACATTACCAACAGAACCATCAACATTACCAACAGAACCATCAGCACCAACTAAACCATCAGCACCAACAAAACCATCAACACCCTGACTGTCGGGAGACACATCCCTAAGCCCAGATACATAAGCAGATCTATCCACAGACCAAACATCATCACAAGTAACATTAATAAGAGACAACCTCTCAAACTCATCCCTAAAAGAACTGGGATAAGCCTCACAAACACCCATTCTCTCAGATGCAATCTTAGCCACTTTGGCTTTCTTGCTGGCAGACCTGGTGACAACATTCACCTTGACCTCCTCCGGGATGCTTTCAGGACTCAGTGGGGTTACTAGGGCCCCAACAGAGCCTTCAACAGAGCCGGCATCCACTGATGTGGATGTCTGGACGTTACGGGTATCACGTAATTGCCCTGCCCCAGAGTCTAATGAGACAGACTCTGAAGCAGCGTCCAGAAGGAGTTTGGCTGCCATGGAATCATCCATGGGCACCGAGTACAAAACTCTCCCACATAGCATGTCTTCCCGGGCAACAGCCACCACTAACTGAAATTTCTTACCCTGGAATTCAAAATCGACTACAGCTGTGTGCAACCACTCGGGCACACCTTTCCATCCTCTCACTCGGACTTTCTCGTCCCTCAACTGGTGCTCATAAACAAAGCAACCAGGTACAATTGTGATCTCGGCACCAGTGTCAGGCACAATCTGGCACTTGGTACCGTTCACGAACCCTTCAACATGCGGAGATTTCTCTCGCACAGCTACCCAATTCGTATAATAAGTCCTCCCAATCTTCTTAAGGTTCAGCTTCTTTCCCGGCTCATATTTGTTCTCTGCACTCTCACTTTTCAACTTGTTAGGGCAGTCAGGCGATTTGTGACCTGGCTCCCTGCAAGTGTAACACACTACACCTTGACCTTTCGCACTACCACTACCATTCCATTTACATTCGAAAGCACGATGGCCCAACTTATGGCACTTAAAGCATTCTACATTACTGCCATAGCCACTCCTGCCCTGACCTCTCCCGGCACTAGACCTGTCAGAGTCAGATGTCTGGAGGGTGAGCGCTAGTATATTCAAGTCTTTGAAACTGGTCACTTCCCTGCTGTCCATGACCCCACGCTGGTGCAAAGGCCTGGAGGCACGAAAGACCGCACAGGCGATAAATAGCTACACATCTTCCTTGCTATCTGTCACCATACTAATAGAATCCGTTAAGCCCTTCAGATAGAAAAAAGTTTCTAGAGAAGACATAGATTTCGTTGCGTTCTGGAAATCCGAGATGAGCTTGATTCCCAGACTAGTTCTGCTCGAGCCTAAAGCATCTATGAGTATTTCTTTTAACCCTTTCGTTCCCAATCCCGCTTTGAAGCGGGTGAAGACCGATCGACTTCTCCGAATTTTTAAAAATAGTTACTTTATAGCTAGAACCTTCAGATTGCATACACAGGTTCCCAATGCATTGGAGAAGCATCTAAAATAGCTTTCAGCCAGGACTGCTTCGACAGTACCTCACAGCAGTTGCGTTTATTTCTTCCTCGGCAAAAAAAAAAAACATCGGTTCTCCGTCGAATTTTAAAAAAAGTTACCTTCTTCACAGCAGCTTCATTTATGGATCCAGTCATCTCCAGAGCTTTGTAGAAGCAGCAAAAAATTGCTTGAGCTCAGTAGCATTCCATAACACATTGAAACAACCGCTTCTTTGCCGACCAAGACTTTGCGGTTTGACTTACTGTCTTCTCCATTTTTTATAAAATCGCCAGTTCAACTGGGGACCTCCCTATTACGTACAGTCTTAGGTAATGCTTATTACATCATAGGATAAAAGTGAGCGTGTCGTGTGACCCCGGTAACTATGCAAAAAAAATTTTTTTTCAAAGTCATTTTTTGGAAGATGGCGTCTAGAAATTACAATGCGGTGCAAGTTTTAGACTTGCTTGATGCTGACTCTAGCGACTCAGGATCAAGCGGAGAGAAGGGAGACGACATCTAGGGCTATAGGAGGCCCTGTATCAGGGTTGGTGGACCAGACCCCGTCAACTCTGATACTGAAAATGGGAGTCAAGAAGATGATCGAGGTAAGCTTGTCTTTCTCTTGTCTTTCTCTTGAAAAATAGCAAGCTTCTGTTGTGGAAAGGACTTATTTATAGCTATATTGAGATAGAGTAAGCTGTTTAGCTATAATATATATATATTTCATTGAGTTTTGAGATTTGAAAGTGGCTTGTGGTTTTTTGAACAAATTCAAATTTTCAAAAAAATTAAAAAAAATTTTTTACCACATATACTACTAGGACCAGATGTGAATGCAGTCACCGACCCCGATTACGCAGATGAGGCGACAGGAGCAGAGTCTTCCAGTCATGAAGGAGAGGATACCGGACCTGAGTCTTCCAATGATGAAACACGAATAGGCAGCAGGTTCCAGTGATGAAGAAGAGGAAGTGGCTCCTCCTGCTCCGAGTTCTGGACGTCCTCGCGGTCGGAGAAGGCGGGAATCGAAGAACAAGAGTCGGGTGGATGAGGTAGGGGGAGAGTGGAAGAAAGATGACAACACACCCATTGATATTCCATAATCTTTTGTGTGAAGGACCACAGACTTTGATATTTGTGGCTGCTCCTCCCCCCCCCCCTGAACATCCCAAAAGTTGTAATATGTATTGTTATTGTCGTTGTCGTTGTCTGTGTTTTTGTGGTGTTGTGGTGGAGCTTCACACTCGATGTATATGTGTGTGCGTGGAGTTGAAATGTTATTCTGGCGCTTCCAGATCTAACCGGGGAGGGAACGAACTCGGGGGGGGGAGGGAGGGGGGTCTTTTCCAATCGGGGCTACTATGCCCATGTAAGTTGAATTTCATGTATGTGTGTGTGTGTGTACACCAGTCAATTTATATTATACATTTATTTTTATGATCTGTATTCACCTGTATCTTCTTTTTTCTAGTGTGTGTGTGTGCATTTGTGGAATGAGAGAGAGCAACCGTGGACAAACAGTATGTGGCACTTCCGTATACAACCTGGGAGGGAACTCTGGATCTTTTTGGATCGTGACTACTATGCCCATGTAAGTTGAATTTCATGTGTGTGTGTGTGTGTGTGTACACCAGTCAATTTATGTATAATAAATTATACATTTATTTTTATGATCTGTATTCACCTGTAGCTTCTTTTTTCTTGTGTGTGTGTGTGTGTGTATGTGTGTGCGTGCATTTGTGGAAAGAGAGAGAGAGCAACCATGAACAAACAGTATGTGGCACTTCCGGATCCAACCTGAGAGAGAACGAACTCGGTGGTCTTTTTCGGTCTGTGACATCATCCATGCCGGGTAAGTTGAATTTCATTTCAACTTACTGATATTTGGGTGTCCAGCTAGGGCTGGGGGGGTGGGGGTTATGGTACAAGAATGTCAGTGAAAAGTAATGACGGGGGAGGGGGGGTTATGGTACAAGAATGTCAGTGAAAAGTAATGACGGGGGAGGGGGGGTTATGGTACAAGAATGTCAGTGAAAAGTAATGACGGGGGAGGGGGGGTTATGGTACAAGAATGTCAGTGAAAAGTAATGACGGGGGGGGGGGGCTCAATTCAGCGAGGCCAGCTGTTATGTTACAAATATCATTGTTGTCTTGTGTTTTTTTGGTATTGTATGGAGGTTCCGGATCCTATGGGAGGGATCGTTCAGTCTGTGACACCATCCATGCCGGGTAAGTTGAATTCCACGTGTGTGCTTGTACTGCTTTTCATTTTCAAATTACACTTTCTCAATACAACGATTGTTTCTCTCATGTACAGTGTGGAGTATACATACCAGGGTTCATACAGTGGGAGGCTAGCGCTGGGTTCCCCCCTAGAATTTTGGGAGTTGAATAGAAATGAACATTTAGGAAGCATTTATTTTTAGTCTGATATTGTATCCCATTATGTTCCTATCATAACTGAGCCATTTAGTGCATAGGACCGAACACTGATCATCAGTGTGAAGTATAGACTCGTATGCAAAGATGTGCATCAAAGTAGTGTAGGTTCCAAAAAATGGGTGTGGCGAAGTACACTCGGAGCCCCACCCCAAACAAAAATCCTGTATGAAACCGCATACAATACATCATAAAGTTGCAATTATATAGGATCATGAATAATTTGTTGTTTGTATTACAAATATCTTTGTTGTTTGTGTTTTTGTGTATATGAAATTGTTTTGTAGTGGAGCTCGACGTCCGATGGCATACGTTCCTTGTGGACACTCATAGATGTCTCCTACATGATCACAATCAGCACCACACACAACAAACAACATATTTTATTGTTGAACTAATATAATATTGGTATAAAATGCATCAAACAATATTATTTCTATTTTATTTTATTTTTTTATTGATGGGAAAAGTGGATTTTTTTGGGGAAAAAAAAATTTTTTTTTGAAATATTAGTAGATGGCTTAAATATTATTCAATTTTCTCAATCAAAAAATGAGGGGAATCCCAAACTCTTGGTCTATTTAGTGATATATGGTTGCTATGGGGTTTTCCCAGCCAGCATCGAGTTAAAAAAATAAAACGGTAATGCACTATTCCGCGGTAGAAGATTAGATTTTTCCGCGCGCGTCCAAACAATTTGGGAACGAGAGGGTTAACTCAGAGTAAGAGCAGGTATCTCTATCAATCGAAGCTACTATAGCAGAAGCAGACTTCGACTGAAGCTTTTGGTATAGTATAGATTTGAAGCACGAAGAAGGCACACCAATGTCTCACAAGTCAGCTTCGAGCTTGCGTAAATACTTCGCGATATCTGCTCCATCCTTGTGAGGAGGCAGATTATTAATCTGCCTGTTTCTATTGGCACTCTCTTGACCTCCCGCTGATGCACCAGTGAGGGTGGCCATACTGTCAACCATTCTAGAGAATTGGGTCATGAATGTATTAAAACTCTGGGGCCCAAATTCACCACTAACCCCACTACCAGGGGGTAAATCTTCACTGTGATCCAACCCATCTAACTCATGGGCAATCTCCTCTTCGTTCAACATGCCTAAGACGGTTTCCTCCGAACTACCTAAGGCACTACTACTACAGCTACTCAAATATACACTACTACCTGGAGCTAACAGACTCTCAGGACTAACAGATGAGTACCAGCTCCACCCTGACTATACTCACTACCAGAATCACCACCGATGGCTGAATCAGAATTCTTTCCACTCTTGACTCCCTTACACGCTCGCGATCTCTCTGGCTCATCCGGGGAAAATCCAGACGTCAGAGAATCCTGCAGACAACAACAACACGAGCACAAAAACAAAACCGGGCACAAACAATTACAACTAATAATATTAACAAGTGAACGGGTAATTACAAAAAAAATAATGACACGTAAAAAAATCCGAAGACAAACACCACGTGCACTGAGCACTAAATAGAAACGAAAAACAGTTTGTAGCCTAGTCAGTACGCAAACGATACGAACGAAGTCTGAACTGAGGGTTAAATCAGTAACGACGACTGTTGACACGAAGCCGACGAAGGGACCAATCAATGGCGCGAGCAGGCGAAGTAGGAAAGGGTCTTAATCCAGTCCAGGCACCACCGCTGCCGCCAGTTGTAGGTTACGTAGTTGTCGGAAGCTCTGACTCAACTTATTCATGGACTAGCCAGCCGCTCCCGACGAAGCTGCCACCAGAATCCACAGAGTTCAAGTAGAGTTTTAAATCTATCTTGATATTAGTGAACTAATGAGACGCATGCGTGACCGGCAATATGAGTCCGTTGTCACTCATGCGCACATATAAAATGAAGGTCGATCCACCGGAAGTCTGGGGCACAAACTAATACACGAAATTACACACACTCAACTATGCACACGCTGTTCAAAGATATACACACACAGTGACACAATGACAATGTTCTCCTTGATCTTCTTTCTCTTTATTCTTCTCTCTTCTTCTTCTCTCTTGTGGCCACACCCACAGTGACTACTCACTGACCTGGATAGATTGTTTTCACTTTGTGGAGAAAAGTATGACTGCCTTGTCGAAAAATAGTCAGTGGAATGTTCATCCCTGGAGTCAACCTCAGTCTGCATCTACAAAGTCACACTACAGGGAATAATTTACTTAATTTTATTTGTATAGCAACAAGTGCTACACATAAGTATGGTTGATTAGCAGTTGTTAATTTTTGTATAGCAATATTTTTTCTGTATTAAATATATATAAATTTAATCATAATCAAATAACTATGATGAAGTACGAATCACAAGTTAAGCATCTGATTCAGTATCCAGTGCAGAATGGCTTCGTTTGCGAGAACCATACGGTGCAGCATCTGGCCGACGAGGGGTGCTAAAGAATTTTTCCATTGCTGGCCTTGGATCAAAATTAGAAAATGCTGGTCCATCAATACTAATGCGCAGCAGATGATCGATGGTTACTTCATTTAAGCGAGACCTCCAATCAGTTTTTATTCGCTTCATTGCACTAAAGCCACGCTCCACTGTAGCTCTGCTGATTTACTCGTGATAACTGTGTTTTGCGGTACATAACTACACTTCCAGATGAAGTTGAAACAGAAGCTAACACTGACAGCTCTGTTGAAATATCTGGTGAATCTTTCTTCAAACTAGTTAGAGTTGAGCGAAAAGATTTTAGCTTGGCTACTGCCAGAGGTAAATCAACTGCAGATTTTTGAATAGAACAAGAAAAAGAAGCTAGTGGATCAAGTAAAGCATCAAAAAAGAGCATTATAAAGAACAAATTTGTAGCTGGTAAGTTTAGTTAAGTATCCTTTGAACTTTATCTTATCCACTAACTTAACAGAAGATTCCCCAGATGCCATGGATTCCAGGTGAGTCACTATGACGTCATAACCCATCAAAAGGGACTTAATCGCACGTGACTTGTGTTGTGCCCATCTCGTACCAGTAGCTCTTTCTGGTTTCCTGATACGCTCTTCCATAATCTCAGCCACATTCCTTAACTCACGAAGCCTTTTTGGACTGTTTTCATACACAAAATGAAGATTAACAAGCATTGTGGAGACTTCATTTAAGAAAGTGTTAGAAAAAGCATCCTTTGCAGACAATTCAAGGCGATGATTCATGCAGTGTATGGCAACCAACCAAGGGACATCTTTCTTGATTAGTGCAGCCAGACCATGACGAACTCCCAAGTTAACAGCAGCTCCATCCACACAGATGCTAACAAGCTTCTTCATTAAGTCCACACCAAACGTTGCAAATGTCTCAACTAATAACTTCAGAATCCCTGGAGCTGTTGCATCCAAAACATCTTTCAATTGCAAAAAAAAACACTGTGCCTTACCTTCAGGTCCAACATACATGACATACACAAGCTCCTTCTCAACAACACTGCTGTCTGTTGAGCCATCTATCAACACTGCCAAGTAGTGGGACTGACGCACGGAGTCCAGAACTTTTTCTCTCATGCATTCACCAATAAGGACTGTAAACTCTCTGCACTTGTGTTCAGTAGTATATGCACTACCAAGAGAAACTCCATGTCTCCTCTCTAACTCCATAATAGCAGGATACTTAGTAAACGGAATTTCTTCCTTGGCTATCATATAAGCTATTTCCAAAAGCTTACACACATGAGCTCTTTCTTCCTGCTGTCCTGACGAAAATGCCCTTCCTAATGGAGTCGATTTATAAATGTCAGTAAGAGTAGCAGGCTTTCTCTCCAAGTTCACAGCCTTACTATGCATGTCAGAGAGCTGGTGTTTCTTAAGGGTGCAGTACCACTTGAAACCGCAGCGCTAAACCGCAGACGGAGGAGTTATGCTATGTATTTATTTCTCGTTGTCTGTTCAATGTATGCTTACTTTGTTGTTGCAGTTGAAACAGACACCAACAGACAGCTCTTATAAACCAAGTTTCAAGAAAAAAGACCGACCAGGAACGGAGAAACAACGGTACAAACCTTACGGCTATTCAGCGAAATAAAGGGGCGACCGTTGCAGTTACGAAGTCGATTTTTTTTTCCAGCGGTAGCCTAGGGGCTTCCCCACAACATTACAACGCCGTATTTTTTATATTAGTATTCGTTTTCCATTTGTTTAAATATTTTTATATTATTTTTTTTGTATCCTATTTAAAAGAAAAAACTCGTTGTAATGTTTTTTTAAATGTGGCTGGTACCCCGTGTACAAAATATGAGTTCATTCTGGCCATCCAGTACTTCTGAATATCAATTTTTAGGTACCAAAGCTAACTAGTGATTCGTATTCATTTGATTCTTCAACTCCGCCCCCCAACTCTGAGCGCGCAATTTATTGTGGGCAAAATTCCGGGTGGTGGCGGCTCTAATTAGAACTGGTAAGCAAACACTAAAGAAGAGTTACTGTGCGAGTGAGGCCCGCGGAGAAGAGTACAAGACTTCTGGAATGTACTGAAGGGTCCTAGACGATGAAGAAGCGGCGGTGTATTAATGGCGCCTGGAGTCACTCTTTTAGAATAGATATATCACGGCTCACAGCTGCGACTTGGAAGGAAGAATCTGCTTTGGTGTCTTTGGAGAGCTTGATAGAAGGTTGGTGTAGCGGGTAGAAGTTAGAAGCAGTTTCAGTGTGTTAACTTCAACTTTATTTATCAATTAGGCTGTTTATTATCAATTATTATTTTATTGATTTATTTAAAATAATAAGACCTGAATCAAATTTTAGATCATAGTACTATGTCTAATCTACCTCAACAGGAGAGAAAGGTGCTGGCATGCTCTTCATAGAAATAGATGAGCTCCCATTATGAGAAGGCACAACTCCTTGGTTCTAGGGCACAACTGGCAGGTTCACAACAAAAGAGCAGAAGACATGGCTTCCTTGTTTTCCAGAGGAGAGAATAGTAGACCTTCGGCTCTCCTAAGAAGTCATGCCTCCTGAAGGGAAGAATACTACATCCTGGTTATTTAGAAGAGAGGACATGGCACTCCAGTAGAGAGGTCAATGAGAAGGCACAGCTCCTTGGATCCCCTTGATAGTATTGCATACTTCAGAACCTTTGATTTTGTTCATTTCATATTGTATTTGATTATGGCCCTGCTACTATGGAGTTATGATTTTATAATATTGTTTAGTAATATTTTTTAGAAAGTGAACAAATATTAATTATCTACACTGCTGCTTCTGCCCTACAGTACTGGTAGTCCTTTGAGGTGGAAGCTCTTTGTGGTAAATTGTTTGGTACAGTTAATTGGTACGTGTTCAAATTGTCAGCAGCAGGGTCAGTTGAGTAGCTGTGAATGAGTATTATTCATCCATCATAATATGGGTGGGAGTCATGGACAAAATTCTAGCAAAATAACTTAGTTTTAGCTTGTGGTAGGAAGATCAGTCCAAGACTCCAAGTAGCAGGGTAGCTCTGAAAAGAACTGTTGTTTTGAGTCACACGCAAACTGAGTTTAGAGGTATACTTTTGAAGTGTGAAATAGTGTCAGGGTGAGGTACAGAACAATGAATAAAACACAATGATGCTTTGACAAGATTCACACCCCTTACCATTCTGGAAATATGCAATGAACCCTCTAGGGGTCAAACGTCAAAGTACAGACTTGAAATTTGCACACATGCTTAAGTACAATGTAGCAATGCCACATACTAATTTTATTATATTTAGAGAGAATCACTGACCAAAAAACACAAAAAAGTTTAAACACCAAACGTTTCAGCTACGGACTGTAGCCTTCATCAGTGGTAATGATTCAAAAATAAAATAAATAGTTACTATAACAGGTGAAAGCCTAAGGGTGGTACATGTTAAAGCACTTGGTTGGTAACCATGAATCCTGAGGGTTAGCTATTTTGTTTTTTTGTTTATATGTTTCACTAGGCTACCATAAACTTGAGGCAACAATCCTTCATCTCTGTTGATTTTGATCCCTTTAGTTTTAATGTACCATGACTCCAAAAAACAACGAGGGTATAATTGATGGCAGATGTCAATCACTTTACCACTCTTCCAATCAATAACATGACTCTCTTTCATTGCATGTTCTGCAACAGCTGAAAAATGTTAAGGTGAAGTTAGAGCTTGCTTATGTTCTTTTAGTCTATGTGTTATTGTTCGTCCAGTTTGCCCAATATAAGAGATGTGACAAGTTCCACATGATACCTGGTATATCACTCCTGTTTGTAACTCAACTGGTATGAGATCTTTTGGATGAACTAGAAGCTGCCTGAGGGTAGTGTGTGGCTTGAAGCAAGTTCTTATATCCAATGGTAAAAGTGTGGGCCCTTTTCTAGTTTAAGCTTGATGGCGATTAGAAGTCTATGGACTAGCTGGAGTGCAAGTGAGGGTCCTAATTACTGATGAGTGAGGTGGCAGTTGATGAGTAGCGGAGGGAGCAAATATTCTAGTCTAAACCGAAATACAGTACAGAGATCAGATCTGGAGCTCAGCTCTGCCCAATTCAAAGTCTCTGGTGTCGACAACTTTAGAATTTGGGAACATGACTGGGAGGTAGAAGCTTCTACAACTATTTTTTATGGCTTTCAATAAGTTTGAGGAATATGTCAAGGTAATCTGGTGTTCAGGAGTTCTTAATAGTAATGTAACAAATCATTTCTTACTTGTTTTGCTTTTAACCAATGAACTGAAATAAAATAGTTTTTTTTAATGAAAGTGATTTTGTAGTATTTAGCTATTTATTATTAGAACCCGTTGCTATATTGTTACTAGGTGTACTAACTTGGTAAGTGTGCACTATTTTTTGCCTTTAGGTATATGAACTGTGCATACTAACCACCCTTGGGGTATTGCTATTTTTGAGTAATAGTTTAATAGAATAGGCCAGATAAAGCAGGGAGCAGGTTATGTGAGGCCTGGATATGGAGGGTCTACTACTCTCTCATATCCGACCTTTACGGGACCAGGGACCAGCCCTATCATATAACTCTCCTGCAGCCGCTCATACCGCAGAAATTTACCTTAACATAGCTAGCTGCTTTACTGCTTACTGCGGAGCAGCCCACGGTAGAGTTAGATCTGGAGATAACAGCTGGCAGCTACAATGCTAAAGTAAACTTGCCCGTGTGCCTCAATGGAATTATAATTGAATTTTAATTTTGGGCCGGAAGCACAGAAGAATTCGCTTGACACCGAAAATGCTAATAAACAAAGTTGCTAGTGGAAACTGGGCAGGCGTGGGTAAACGGGATCTAAAATAGTTAGAGCATGCGCGCTTTGGTACTGGTGGATTTAGTGCACTAAATGTACCAGTACCCAAGCGCTTATGCTCTAACTATTACATATTTAGCTATTTATTTTAGTAATAATGGCTCGGATTTTTTTTAGATAAAGTTGAATAATCATAAACTGTAATGTTATTTTTTCCTTAAGTTATTTACTGATTTAAAAAAATCCATTCTCGTATAATTATAGTAAGAAAATAAATTTACCTATCTTGAAGAATGTTGTATATCCAATTACATTTCCCACTATGTTACAGAGTGGTTTACAAAGTAACACACATCACACACATACACATATGCACACACCAATTTTATTTACGTAGGTACCTTGGTTACTCTGCAATTATTTGTCTATTTTGATTCAAAGGACAGAATTTTTATTATGTGTCTCTTTTGTTGTTTTTGTTACAAAATCCCAAATTTTCTTGTTTTTATGTTAAATATAATTGTTTTACATTAGTATTTATATTACAATGCTTCCATCATCACAAATTGTATTTAAAAATAAATAAATCACATACTGAATGAATTTTAAAGATTACTTTATGTCACTAGAATATTTGAGTGCTAGCTTCTACGCCAACTGTATAGCTTGAGTGGGTTTTCAAGATTCAGATAAGAGAACAGAATAGGATTTGATATTATTATCAAATGCACTTAAACACTACCACATGTACTCCACTGTACATGTGTTCTACCTGTACTGCATCACAAAAAAATAAACACAAGTCAATGTGTATGTAGTCTAGAATACACCATGATGTGAAATAGTTATAGCTTCTTATGTCTACCTGTGGTTCCCCCAAAGCTGTTGTGGTACTTTGCCGGCTACTCTTCTGGCCCTTACACCCATAAAGCCATAACTATGAACATAGGGTGTGGTCAAAATACCCTCTACTTTGCTTTTTCTGGGGGGGGGGGGGGGGGGGGGGGGGGAGCAATGTCAATGAATAACTTTATCTGTTGATGCTTGTAGAGGGATTTCAGATGACTAACTCAAGCCAAGGCTAAAAAAAGTTGTGAATTCTCACAGAGAAAGTACAGCATGTTCGTAGAGCATAAATAATATATAATTATACATAAAAGTTGTTTTTATGTGCATCATGTATATGTGTAAGTGTTCAAAATGACGTGTGTGTTCGCTTGTTAGATTTATACACATCATGTGTGCGTGTGCGTCTAATTTATGCGCATTGAGAACCGTTCGTGTTTAATTGCCTAATTTGTATGCATCACCTGTGGTGTGGGTTATAAATTTTTGTTTGTACATAGTATTAGGTATTTTATAAGCTGGATTATGGATCAGAAAACTTTCCATTGAACAGTCGTCCAAGAGATGAAAAGCGTCTTCTCCCACACAGAGTGAAACTCCTGAGGTTGTATAATTTTGCTAGCTGTTGGCTGGCAAGGACTGTGATAATAGTTAACCTTTAAACTTAAATCTTTCAGACAACTAAATCAATTTTTGGGTACATCTTGATATAAAATAATGATATGACAGTAACAATTTAAATATTAATGAAATAATTATTGCCTTTAAGTTATGTAACATCCATGATATAAGCGCTGTTCCGAGGAATCTAGTTAATATTTGGTTTATAAATAAGCTACTGTATCCTATTCTAAATCTATAACAAGTTTCATGTATAGTTTAAAAAGAACCAATAACTGATATAAGCTGGAAGTATACTACCTTTAAACTCATACTATTAGTATAAGAGGGTTATGAAATAGTATTGAAATGACTTATTATTGCCTGCACAGTGAGTCTTGTTTTATTAATAATATTTTTTAAATTTAATTTCAGAATTGCTTAAATAAAAATTGCTCTCAACTGGTAGTTTGGCTTTACTGTTGTTTTTTTTTGTTTTGTTTTTTGCTGTTGTTGGTTGTTGTTTTTTTTGTTGTTTTTTGTCTCTAAATTTTAGTTTACTTTTTTTTTTCCCAGGGTTTCTAAAACCTTTGGTTTAGTTTTCTTTCCAAAAGTAATATATCCCAAAACTAAATGATTTCGATTATAGTTTAGTTTACTAAAATAACAATACTTGGAAGATGTGTATACTGGAAGATGTGTATACTGGACAAAATCATATGATCATAATAATTAAAATTATATCAAGAAACAATCACATATCTAGGATAATAGCATGTTAATCACAATAGCCTAATGTAAATGTTTTAAGTAACTGTTTAATTAACTGAGTAGAAGATATGTTGTTACATTTGTTGCTGGACTTTCTCAAACAAACTGACTTCTTGTTCGTATTGTTTAAATTTACCTGCACATTGTTTTCCTGTAATCTTTGGTCATGCTTGTTTTTTCTTTCTTCTTTGGAAAAAACTTAGTATACTGAATGAATTTCCATAACTCAATTGCTGTACAAGAATGACAGCCCATTAGTGTCATCAACTTGTGCTGCTGCACTGATTGCTGAATTATTTGAATTATTGAATTGTGATCAATTTGTTCTTCACTGGCACTACTTTCCTGATGCCATGAATAATCTTTACTAACAGAGGAATTGACAACTCCCATTGGCTCATATGGTGGTTTTAAGCTGCGTGATATAATAGGCTGGACTAATTTTTTTCTAGGAGTTCCATCGATGCTGTTAAATTGGTAGATAATCACCATCATTAGAGCATATGCTACAAGAATTCCAACCCTACTGCGATGAAAAAAAGTTCTTATATATCTATGAAATGCTTAATTTCGGTTAGTACCACAACCAACAGAAATATCACTGAGGCAATCTTTTTTTATATGTATTTTGAGTTTTTCTATTTCATGGAGAGCAGCTATGCTAAGGACAGGAATACCTTCATGAGAAATATTTGTCCATCGATGTATAAATAAATCTAAATTCGCCATCATTTTTGAAGAACAGGGAGTAGGTTTTGTCCTCTTCATACCGTGATCTCCTTCACTTCGGAAAAACCTGCCCTAAGTCAAATGCACACTGTGAATGAAAAGGATGTTTTTTTGGAATTTTTTTAACTACTCTTTGTGACAGGAATACCTTCATGAGAAATATTTGTCCATGGATGTATAAATAAATCTAAATTCGCCAGCATTTTTGAAGAACAGGGAGTAGGTTTTGTCCTCTTCATACTGTGATCTCCTTCACTTCGAAAAACCTGCCCTAAGTCAAATGCACACTGTGAATGAAAAGGATGTTTTTTTGGAATTTTTAAACTACTCTTTGTGACAGGAATACCTTCATGAGAAATATTTGTCCATGGATGTATAAATAAATCTAAATTCGCCAGCATTTTTGAAGAACAGGGAGTAGGTTTTGTCCTCTTCATACCGTGATCTCCTTCACTTCGAAAAACCTGCCCTAAGTCAAATGCACACTGTGAATGAAAAGGATGTTTTTTTGGAATTTTTTTAACTACTCTTTGTATGGCATGGAAAATATCTAGCTTTATGTCTTTAAGACCTCAAACCCCTATCATGAAAATCACAGTATTTACTTTTTCAGTGACGTACCCAATCTTATTAAAACAACTCGTAATTGCTGGTCAAATTCCTTTTGTCACAAGGAGAGCAGAGCTTTGTGGGTAAGTACACGGCAGAATTAGCTAGCTATTATCATTTTAAAGTTATTATTAATTGTATACAGATCAATGGCAAACAGATCAGCTGGGATCATGTTGTTCAGCTGTACAAAAAGAAGCGATCTTTATCAGGTCTTAGTATGATTCCAAAGTTGACACGAGAGCATGTATATCTCAATTCTTATTCCCGTATGAAGGTGAACTTAGCTGCCCAGGTAAGTTATAATACATGCAGTGAATTCCATGACTATACAGGCCCGTAGCCAGAGGTTCGCATTGGGGGGTTCGGATTTTAAGACGCAAAAAGTCACACCTACTTTTGTTTCCTCATTAATTCTTCTACAATACTAAAAAACAAAAGATAAGTGCACTAAAGCTTATAATTTGTTATTCTACTTCAAACTATAATTCATTAAACAATGTTGATATTCGAGAGAAAAGCGGTATTATTCTCATGTAACCAGGCTTCTATCCATTACGGTGAGCTGTATATAAACAGTGCAACATTAATATGCCGTATTCGTACTACAAGTTATTTAATAGTACGGCGTGTAAACTGTCTGTTCGAAATGCATTGGAAAATCGCTATAACTAAGTGAAATAGCACGGAACAAAGTGAAACGACACCGTAGCTTAAGTAAGAGTAAGTGCGCAGCCAGTTTTTTTTTTAATCATTTGCTGTGTAGCTACACTAGATAGTGGACTTACTATATGTATATGAGGTTTAACTTTCTCAGACACTTCCGAAGGCTCGAAGACTCCCTTTCTAATCTGTAGAAAAAAATCCGTTGCTTGTGCACTATTAATATCGAATCGCACGCTTACCGGTGCTATTATTCTTACTAAAGTGTTACATACACTTTATAAAGAATGTAACGAAGCAAGCTTTACTCATGCTGATATGAGAGCGAAATTTTTTATCCATGGAGCTGAATGTTTATTAGGTCACTTAGACTCAGACTAGGCCAGAAACAGCAGAGAATTCAAGCGCAGGTTCAGCACGATTGAACAGACGATGATATTCCAGAAGTTATATGTGGGGTGTGGCTAAAATATTTGCTTCCGGTCACTCTAAAGTGGGGGTTCGACCGAACCCCTCGAACCCCCCCTGGCTACGGGTATGCTATAATTATTGTTGTGCAGGTTTTGAGTGCATCTGTAGCTCATGCCTTAGAGTACTATGGGGAAGATGATACATCAGAAACTCGGATATTATATCAAGAATTTTGATCGCTTTTTCGATTGTTTTAACGTACGCTGTGTACCAGAAGCTGTTCACAAGAGAAAGCCTGATCTCAGACCTTACCGAGATCCTTGTGATTCCCGATTTACTGTAAGCCTTTTTTTTTTTTTTGTAGTAAAGGCATTGCATTGACATTGTATGGAATTCTATAGTGGCTATAGGATGAATTTTTGAAGTACCTTCAGGATTGGGAGACGCGTGTATTCAAAAGGGAAAAGTTTACTCCAGTCCAGAAAAATAGAATGTTGCTATCTATAGCTACTCGTTGAGGCATGAAGAATACAGGTTAAACCCCATGCAAATCATACTATGCATTGAAATTTTATGTACACTTGCAGTGCAAGCATTTGTTGAGACGGCAAAAGTTTTACTCAGTTTGCCAGGAGTGAGTTATATTCTCTCAGAGAAACTGTGCCAGGACCCTTTAGAGTCTTTTTTTGGAAAGCATCGAGCTGCTGGAGGCCATAATGATAATCCTACAGTGAAGGATTTCTGCAAGATTACAGTATCACTCAGAGTGCAAAGTTCGGCTGCACTTGACCCGGCACATGGAAATTGCACAAGAAGGCAGCTGCAGTACAGGCCATTTGAGGATGATACTCCACTACCTAAGCGACCAGAAAAGCAAATTAACTAATACATCATTATGTTGACATGATAAGTATTTTTTATACATGACTCAAAAGTTTATAATGATTGGTCTAGACAGTCTGCATCTGATGTTAATTCAGAAGTAGAAGCAGCTGATGCAGATTTATGCCTTAAATCATTTCTTAAAGCTTTGCTTTTTGCAGTGTTGATTTTGCTAATCTGCTTATGTTGTTCTAACCACCCTCCAGCAATAGAAAAACCTCTAATGCTAACCCATAAGCCAGCTATTTCTTCCAGTAACTGAATAGCATGCTCCTCAACAGGAATGTCAATGGATAGTATTGTCCAATTACTCCAGTCAATATAGCATTGGACCCACCACAAATTGCAACACAAGGTTTCTTTTCAGTTTCTAGAAAAATATATGCAGGCGAAACCCCTTTTTCACACATATACTTAATAATTAAATAATTAAATATAGTAAATTCTCTCTTATCTGGGCATCTTAGAACTATGTGGTGCTCATATCTCAGAAATGACCATAACTTGGAATTATTCTATTATTAAGTTAGTGTTTGTCAGGAAAGGTCACTAAAAGTCACTTCACCCACTCATTTAATTAGTTTTGCCCGGATTTTGCTGCCCAGATAATAGAGTTGCCTGTATCTAATGAGTCCAGATAAAAGAGAATTTACTATAATACAATCATATATATCTTACTATTTATATTTTCTGCTAGCTGTTCAGGGTTACATTTATTATTTTGACTTTTATGAAACATTAATTTTAATAAAGTGCAATACAAGTAAAGTATCCTAGTCATTGTCATGTGAATATGCTGTTGTTGACATATTTGCACAGACACCGCGATACTCTCCACATCCTGTGGAGCAGTCAAGTCCAGCTTTGCGGCATGAGCAACGCATAGTTTCACATCCTATCTTGCAGTTACATCGAATTATTTGCAAAAGTTCTTTTGGAGCAACATCTCTGTCAGTTTGTATAGGGATCAGTTTGTCATCTACTTTCATCCAACCAAATCTAAATGGACTCATTCTTGATTAATTTTGCTGCTGTCTGATAATTCTGAGCTTGTCAGCATCATAGTCGTCATGTTTGGAGTCATGATAAAAATTGTGGAGAATTGTAGCAGCAGTAGTCTTTAGTGAAACAATACTCAATTTTCCACACTTCGTCACCAAAATAATCTTTCAGCTGGTCTTTCATGTAAGTGAAGTGATATGGAGGGCAATCTGAGGATGTGTCCAATAAATATTGCTTCATCCTTTCAATAAGGTCATAATTCTTATTTGTTCATCGTCATTTTCCTGTAAGTATGCTACTATCTTTAAGAATGCTTCTTTCTGTACCATATCTTGAGGTCTGCCTCTTTTTGAAGGTGGATATTCCTCTGATGAGGAAAATTGAGAAGGAATTGATTTGTTAGTTCTAAAATAAACGCTTGCATACTTGATGGTATACAGCATCAGCTGCAAGCAAATCATTGATGCTGTTGAGCCTACCTTTTACTGTATGTGACCATCTGTCCATTCTTGTATAACATAGCCTTTCAATCTCACTTTGAAACTCTTTCATTTTAACCTGTTTAAGTTCTCCTTGTAGTTGAAGGCCGGTTCTGCAGATCGTAAGAGACGCTGGTCACTGGCTGAGGCATGGTGGTCTATAATGTTTATGAACACGTTGACCTGGCTCCGTATAAATTTGATCACCCCGTTTTTTACTAGCTTCTACTATTTATTCACATCCTTTCGAGCTCAAGGTCACCACGGATTCCGTTTCTCCCAGACTCTGTTGGCAAAAAGTGCAGCTATCCATCCTAGTAATTGAATTGATTTGTTAAATGTGTATCAAACATATGAGGCTGAAGGTTATTCTTATACCTTAGCAGAACATCTTTCAACCAGGTTGTTCTCCAATGCTGACCATTTGATATCACCATGTGCTCACACTTCTAGCTATTCACTATTGCATCAATAGTACCATGTGTTTGCACTTTTAAGTATTACACAGCTAGTTCTCTTTCTGGTACTTAGCTGTGCTAACTTTTCCAAATAGTGCTCACTCAGTTGGTCTACCATGTTTTCACATTAATAATAAAGTAATATGTCACTTTAAAGGTAATCTTCTAAGGCTTATATCTTCCACTGAACTGTAAAGAATGATCCATATGTTGGTTACACTTTGTCAATTATTATAAATACGAAAAATATACATGCAAAAAAAATAGATTTTGCCTCCGTAGATTTTTCTAGACTTTTAGTATGTTTATTTGGAGGCTTTACTAGCTACAAAAATGAAAAGAAACCTTGTGTTGCAATTTGTGGTGGGTTCAGGCATTTTTGGTCCTAAATTGACTGGACTAAATAGAACTTTATATCATCACTGTCTGTGACTGCTTTAATAATTTCTTCTCTGTTGTCACTTGACTTCTTCTGGAATGCTGTGAATAAGAGGTATCGTACTTTGATTTCAATCTCTTTAAAGAAGGTGTACGTCAAGTCATTAATTTCAAATAATCCCCTCTGTTGAATGTCCACTTTCTAGTATATTCCATTTCGTCACCGTTAACACCCATGCTAGATAGACACTCAATAGCATGTTAGGCAATATCTAAATCTTTTTCTTTTCATACCTCTTCAACAACTTAAAGGGCACAAAACCAGTCGCATAGCGTACTATGTTTTCCTCATCCACGGTGAGTTCAGGAACATCAATATGAGTAGGTAGTGATGTACTCTCACACAGCTTGGATTTTACAATTTCAACGTAAAGTGTATAAGACGCATGTTGGTATACAAGAGGACTTAACCTCGGTGCTGCAAACTGATTCCACAGTCTTGGTAACTCACTAACTCTTAACCTGTGAAAATATATCCAAGCCTTTTCCCTGAGGACACTTTAAGGGTGCTGCGACGTAGCAACGCGCGCGTACCCGCACGCACCACAAATAACCACAAAAATCCGCCAGGCTCGCAATAGTAAAAACAACCGCTAACTTAGCTTGCGCGGGTAATTCAAAGCTTCCCGCCTACCAATTGACAAAACTAACCGAGGCCGCGCCCCCGCTATAAGTTTTGAAGAGCGCAGCTGTTTGATATTGTATTTCTTGGCTTACTTTATCAGTATTGTTTCTCCCTAGAGCCTACACTGGCTTCCAGATTGTATCCAAGCTTTGACAGGTAAATAATACCTCACTAATGACTCCATTATTTTAATTTTTTAACCTTGTGCAAAACTTCTTCCTGATATATCACTCATGATTTTTTTATTTTACAGTATTGTGATGACCAGTGATAATTTTTATGAATGTATATAATAATAATGATACTTATTTTATATAAAAAATATTTTGAAATAGCCAGCTAAATATAGATGAATGTTTTGTGATGTAGCTAGCTAAGTAAGGATGAATAAACAAATGAAGTGAATAGCTAAGTACAGAAAACTGTACACAAACTGAAACTGTAGAGTTTTCCAGCAGCAAAAATGGTTCACTAATCTATTATAGGTACATACACACACTGAATATGCATCTAGCTAGCTTGATAAAAGGCTTCCCTTACCTGACCATGCCGAGAAAAACACTATTAACTAGACTACAATAATCTCCTCACACTCGTTTCAGTAGGGCTTATCATCGAGAAGGAGAGGCGGCCAGAAAACTGGTTTGCTAACGGGTAGGCGCCCGAAAGTTGGAGAGCACCTGGAACTCACTTTCCCGCGGAATCAATTGAATCTGTTGTGGGTGTGGTTTGAGTGCAATCAAGTCTCTGCCACAAAAGATCGTTGTAGTTAGTCCATTAGCAGTACTCTTTAGGATCCACCCTTAGTTGGAGCTCTACAAACACCAAGAAAAAAGTTAGTTATCCCTAGCAACCAAAATCCAATTATTGTGAATATGTGCGTGGGCGCTGTCGCAGCACCCTTAAGAGCGACATTTTCCTTTTGAAGACAAAGTTATGGTATTATCTAACAATTCTATAAGTGTTACAGCGAAGTTATCCAGAACTATTCTACAAAAATTACACAAGTACAATGGATTTTCTAGCATAAACTAGTTGGAGGAGCGAATGAAGCGAGTGAGACACTATCAGCGGCAACTCAATTGAAAGTCAGGGATATTTCTTAAATACTAGCGGTGTGCTTGAGCACTAATGGCGAACGAGCCGAAGACTACACAATTGTTGTACGATTGATTTTAACTTTTAACACTCAAAGCTACTAAAAATAAGGTCGAGTTTTCAAATTACGTTTATACGTGAAGGCATTTCAATGGCCATGGTAACCCCTCGCTGCAACTGTTTGAATTGAAAATAAACAAACAAACAAAAAAATAATACACAGTATTTAAACGTTATCTTTGTGATATGCTTGAGCTAATTAGTAGCTATAACGCAAAATACTTGCACACAACTGGACTTATCTACACATGACTTACCTTCGTGGTTCTAGTGGACAATGAATTTTCAAGTAAATACTGTTGCATACAGCTATAACTATGACAAAGAGAGCATTGACTAACCTCCACCACAAATAGAAATAGAACTCCGGTATGTTATCAAGTTTTAACAGCACCCGCAAAAGAATTCAAAACGATAAAAACAATTCAATTTCTAGGGTGATGCGGGTGATGATCGATAAACTTAAGGATGCTGTTTAATGAAGTTTGGGAAGGGGTGGTCCACCCAACTAACACAAAAATACGCGAAGGTCAAACTCTTTGTTATAAGACGTACGCAACAGTATTTACTTGAAATTGCATTGTCCACTAGACTAACTGCGAAGGTAAGTCTCGTGTAGGTGTATGTCCAGTTGTGTCAAAGCATTGTGCTTTACAGCCACTACTTAGCTAAAGAATATCACAAAGAAAACGTTTAAACAACCTTTATTGTTTTGTTGTTGTTTTTTCCTTCAATTCTAACAGTTGCAGGAGTTGTGACTACTATAGCACTGAAATCTCTTTAAGGTGTATGCGTAATTGAAAAACTCGACCTTATTATCAGTAGCTTCAGTGTTAGAAGTCAAAGTAAGTACTGATATTTATAAATGATAATAGCAGTACTTTATTATTGTAGGCTATGCAATGGGGCAGATTCTGAATGTTTAGTGAGGGCTGTATGATGTGCGGACTCAAGAGTATTAAGTTTGGGCCAGCAGAATTCAAAAGATTCAATGCATTGTATAACATAAAGAATAATAGCTAAATAATCATTTTTTTTCTTAGGTCAAACGTTTACTACGAACAAAAATATTTTTTCTTTTTTTCCCCCTTGTATAATAGTTCAACTACCGTTTTCAATGTCGGAAGATGTAGTCAATGTTTCTTGCTGTTTACTTTGTGTTATTGGCGAGCGAGCGTAGCGAGCGAGACACTTACAGGGTTAACACAATCGAAAATCGGGGATGTTTATCTATTTATTGGCGAGCGAGCGAAGCGAGCGAGACAGTATTAGGGGTGGATAATGCAAAATCGGGTATATGTTATTCGGCGAGCGAGCGTAGCGAGCGAGACACTTAGAGGGGTAACACAATCGAAAATCGGGGATGTTTGTTTATTTATTTAGATATATGTTTGGAGTATCTTTAATGTTAAAGTTAAAACCAAACGTTTAACAGTGGTGTAGTATTAGGCTCGCTCGCCATTTGTGCTCAAGCACACCACTAGTTATTATTACTATTATTATTTTTGCATCATAAAAATGATAGTAATTTTAACAGGAAATTCCAAGGAAGATATAGTTCAACTTGGTGTTAACGTGGTTGCTCACTCTTAGCTACTCCCACTGAGCGGGCCTAACTCCGATCACCTTGTTAATTGGCAGATTTCGAGTAATAGGAGGAATTGACAAGGACCTCCTGTAGTTTAGTGTCGGGGGAACACATAATTAGCTAGACTAGCCTAGCTAGCTATAAGAACTCTGATCAGTACTAGAATCTAAGCCATAATCACAATACAAGAAATAATTATTCAAGCCAATGAGATCAGCTTTAGAGTAGTTGTAAACTGGTTGTAAAAAGTTTTCTTTTACAGGGGAAAAGTTTGAGTCTAAATCAAATGTAATGAGATGATGATTGGACTTAGACAAGCAAGGAGTGGAATCAACTGAAATGTTCAAACACTTATTGGGGTTGTTTGCTAATGCAAGATCCAAAATGTTACCAAGGCTGTGTGTAGCATCATGAATTAATTGAAGGAGACTAAAATTGAAAACAGTCACACATAAGAGAGGAGAAAAGTGAGGAAGAATTTAAGTTTAAACCTAATTTATATCTGGAGATTAATGTCTGCCTACAATTAAGACATTTGAGTTGTCATGTAGGGAGCCAAGAGTGGTTAAGTAATTCTAAGTAATAAGAATATCACTGAAGGTGGAACATATACACAGAGAAATGATTTTGTAGTAAAGGGAGTTCCATAACCAAATAGTTTGATTTGATGTGTGTATATCTGATTTGTAAGGATTGCATTGAGGGCCGTAAATTTATGGACGACCTCCAATTTAAGATGAGGTCTCTAGACAAACCCCACACCCCAGGTAAATCAAGCCCACAATGTCCTTCAGAAATATTGAGTCTTTCTTCAGTGTTGTTTAAACTAATCAGGCGCCACTCCCAGACCCTTAGTCTTCTTGGCACACAGTGCAGTGCAGTTTGTAGGGCTTCTAGGAACAGTGCAGTGCAGTTTGAGGGGCATTCACTATGGGTATTGAGAGCTCCGGCCATTTTTTTTTTTTGGGGTGTGTGAGGGGGGGGGGGGGGGGGGGGGGGGGGGGAGACACTTAGGTGGGGGACTGAATCACTAAGACAATGGCACCCCACGCTGTCTACCAAGACCATTTTCTGGGCGACCCACAGGTAAAGAATCTGTCCAGATTATCCCCCAGATTATTACTGGCCAGGTAGCAGCCCAAAACTGTTTTGCTTGCTAATGTGCAACAGGCACGAAAATAATAAAGATAGCGTACTCTGCTAACGTTGCTTACTTTAATTTGTGTTAAACACCTTTACTAGAATGAATACATTGTGAAAGTGAGAAAGCTTCATCTGACACTTTCTCAGGTTGAAAAGTTGTTTAAGGGATTATAGTGACCTAATGCCCGCCTTGTGTGTACCCAGCGTTGACTGTAACCGTTGCTTAGAAAAAGATATAACAATAATGTTCAATTGCGTACTTTATGTGTTTAGGGTTCAGGAACAATTAGTGCTACAGTCGTTATCCTTCCATAATTATTTGGTGCACTTTCTATACAGGCGTGCAAAAGACTGGGGTACTTAGTTCCTGAAGCTAATACTCAATTCAAGTAAAAAAGAATTGGAATTTTTTTGTTAAGCAATACTTAAACCAAACTTGGATAGAAGATTGGAATTCTATGATAAAACAACCTAAGACGTTAGGGGAAGATTCCAGGAAAGCGTGTAACATTATGGGAGCAAACAAGACAACTTTCTGTAGGTTGCAAAGGGATCTGAGAATCTGGGAAGTCTTATAGCAATTACTCAGTATTTATTGCAGGTATTAACCAACAATCTATAAACAAATTTGCTTCTTGTTATTTTTTATTTATATCTTTATTCTTTTTTGGCGTGGGCTCTAGATTAATCGAGAAGATAAAATATATCCAAAATATACTCACGCTAGATTGGTGAAACCGTTCAAATTGATGTAAATCTTTTCGAATAAGTCAATTCCTACCACTTGGACGTTTACAACAGTCGTATTTTGGCTTACCGTCTTATCAAGGTTTACACTTCATAATTCCGAAACATCAATTAAACAGGCTGGAAAATGATATTCTTGTTGGAATAGCACCTTAAGTATAGCAGGAAAGGAAAATCGTCAAAATTTTAAAGCTTCTTCAATTGTTAGAGTATTCGGTATTTCGATATAATTATTTACAACAAAAACTAAAAATAATTGGATTAGTGTATACTGAATTTGTTACCAAATGAATTGGTGATATTAATCCTTAATACTTCAAATGTACACAGTAAATTGTTAGTAAAACGCAACCCCTTGGAGGTAAGTTAGTATTTCGGGGTTCCTTGCCCCTTAGCCCCTCCAACCTTACAGCGATTTGTGCTTAATACATTTATTTTGCGTACAATTTAGAACAAAAACGGAAACTGAGGATCCTTACGAGTTAGTCAATAGTGTGTGAGGTGAGATAATATTTGTGCGGTATTTCCGAAAGGGATTCGGTAGAACCACTGTCACGGTAAATCCGGGCGCCAGGACATTCTGTCCCTTGACAACCTTTTACTTAAGGAGTACTATCCCATGGAAAAAACTGGAGGCATTTTTCATAGAAATATCGTGGCGTTAGGAAATTTTGTCGCTCTATTGGTCTCTTAGTGAATGCTGTGAATATGGGAAAATAACATAATTGTATACATCAGAGTTTCATTAGGACTTTGTCTTGGGGGCGAAGCTGGATAGATAGTTAGGTGTATCATAGAGTATCCTGTCTAATTGGCTTCTCCGCAGTGGTCTCTTATCAGTGGACATTCCATGGACTAGAAAACTAGTTATAAAATTATCTGTGAGGCCATCCTCACCTATTTCATTTCAAATTATGCCACATGATATCAAAGGAAAGTCAATTATTTTTTTGATGTTGTAGGTAATTTGTTGTAAATCTCTCTATTTATCACGTAGGTAATGGGAAAGTTTTATCACTATAAACTATAATGGCATGCATGCGCTATCCTTCATAATTTTCAGAAATGAAGAAATCAGTGAAACAATATTAGTATGAGTAATAGCACGGTAACGTGCATCGGGATTAATAGCACGAATACGCGTTTGAAATGCACGAGGCGGAGCCCAGTGTTATTTCAATTGTTTTAAGAGTGCTATTGGAACCCTAATAGCACAGGGTACCGAGCTATAATCGTTAATAGTAGGCCAGCTTTTTAAAAAGTCATTTGAAGGGTATCTACACTGCCATCGTTCAGTCAGATCGCCGTACTTCAGGATTAGCTTCCCCTGCGAACTTTTTTTCATCATACGGACTCCTTCTATCTGTGTAAAACATTCGGTCAATACGAGTAGAGTTCTGTGGTAAAGAGGACATTGTCTCCAAACTAGAAACTAGGTAGGTTAACGTTCTTACCGGCGTGCGCACTTTACCCCTTATATTTCACTTAACTACCGAGGTGTTCAGTTAGTTTCACTTAGTTACCGAGGTATTTCAATTAGTTTCGCGCATTTCAGTGTCCCAGTGTGATTTCATGAAAAGCGATTTTTCCCATACATTTTTTGAATGGGCAGCTTCAGGCGCCCGTACTAAGTAATAAGGTGCCAATAACACCCATATAATTTACTTAATAAACTAATAACTAGAGCACTGAAGTGCAAACCCTCAGCGCTAGTAGCTAGTCTGATAAAGATAATAATAACAAAGGGAAAAGTGTTAAAAAAAGAAAAAGAAAGAGAAGTGATGAAGAGAGGGCAGGAAAGAGAAAAAGGACAATGAGGGACAAAAGAAGAGGAAAATAAGGAAAAGGTAGAAAGAAATAAAAACAGTAGGAAGAAAGAGGAAAAAGTAAAGAAAAATAAGGCAAGATAGAAAAAAGAAAAAAAAAACGGATGAAAAAAAAAAGATGCCAAAAAAGGAAATAGAGGTCGACGAGGAGTCGAACCGGAGACTATTATGTTAGGTCTGCTCACTGAACGACTACGCAACGAAACACCTCAGTGATAGCATGTAATTGTAGCTATTTTAAAAGTGATTGCACCGTGCAAGTGGCTCACGTGACAAGCACTTTTTTAAATTGGCGGTTCCCGCTGTGAGCCTACGATCGCACGGCTCTGGAAAGAATCGAGTTTTCTGGAAAATGAAGTCCAAAATAAAAATTCTGCATATTAAAGGAAATACTTCGTAAATACTGCTGTGTGATGCCGCTTTCAGAAGCCTGGCTGGTCCTACCTTACCAGAAGTGCATTCGACAGACAGAGTGCTGAATGATGAACTAGAGCATGAAGTGCAACCCTCAGCGCTAGTTGCTAGTATGATAAAGAAAGTTAATAACAAGGAAACGTGTAGAACAAAAAAAAGAAGAGAAGTGCTGAAGAGAGGCAGGAGAGAGAAAAAAGACTATGAAGAGGGACAAAAAGAGAAAGGCGAATGAATGAAAAAGGTAGGAAGAAAAGAAAAAAGGAAGAAAGAAAGAATTAACAACAGTCAGGAAAAATTGAAAGGAAAGGTAGGAAAGAATAAAAACAGTAGGAAGAGGAAAATAAGGCCAAGAATACAAAAGGAAAAAGTAAAAAAGGCAAGATGAAAAAAATGAAGAAAAAAGTGTCTCAAGGGGCTTGATGTCGCTTTTCAAAGCATGGGTAGCGTACTCTTCGAGATCCCCTGTTGACTTGAATGACGAAACTAGAACACTGAAGTGCAACCTCCGCGCTAGTAGCTAGTAGATAAAGAAAATAATAAACAAAGGAAAAGTGTAGAAACACAAAAAAGAAAGAGAAGTGGCATGAAAGAGAGGCGGAAAGAGAAAAAGGCAATGAAAGGGGGGGGGGTCAAAAGAAAGAGACAAAGAACGGGAAAAGGTAGGAAAGAACTAAAAACAGTAGAAAGAAAGGGAAAATTAAAACCAAATAAGGCAAGAAGACAAAAACGAAAAAGAAATAAAACAGGATGAAAAAAAAGATGAAAAAAAATAGCGTCGATGAGGACCTCGAACCAGAGACTGAGTAGGTCAGGTACTGCTCACTCAAACGACTCCGCAACTGAACACCTAACGCAGAATGAGTTAAATGTTAGCTATCAAGTGATTTGACCTGACAAGCTGGCTCACGTGGACAAGCAAGTTTTTTAAGGGGCGGTTCCCCGCTGCTAAGCCAAACGATCGCCACGGCTCTGAAAAGGACTCGCTTTTCTGGAAAATGAACTCCAAAATAAAAATTCGGGCATTATAAAAGGAACTTAATTCGTGAAATACTGCACTTTGAATGCCGCTTTCAGAGCCTGGCTGGTTCCTAACATTCCAGAAGTGGCCTGTTGACAAACCCTCAGCGCTAGTTAGCTCGTATGAGAAAGAAAATAAAAAAAGGAAAAGTGAGAAACAAAAAAAAAAGAGAAGTGGCATGAAGGAGGCAGGAAAGAGAAAAAGACAATGAAGAGGGAAATAAAGAAGAGGAATTAGCTAGTATGATATAGAAAAATAATAACAAAGGAAAGTGTAGAAACAAACAAAAACACAGAGAACGTGACACCCTGAAGAGACGACAGGAACCCGAGCAAAAAGACACTGAAGAGAGAAAAAGAAAGAGGAATGAATGAAAAAGGTAGGAAAGAAAAGAAAAGGGAAGAAGAAAAAAAAGAAAAAACAGTCACAAAAAATGAAAGGAAATGTAGGAAAGAAATAAAACAGAGAAGAAGAGGAAATACAGAAAAATAAATCAAGAAGACAAAAGGAAAAAGATAAAAACGGATGAAAACTAAAGCGTGGACGAGGAATCGAACAAGATTATTTTTTTCTAGTTAGGTATTTGCTACTCGACAACTACCCAACGCAACCACAACACACCCACGCTGATTGCATGTTAATTGTAGCTATTTAAAAGTGATTTCAACCTGCAGGCTGGCTCAAGGACACGCAAGTGTTCTAGGGCGCTGTCCATTACCGTAAATAGATTGTAGGACTGAAATTCTACTCGCTTGTCTGAAGATAAGTCAAAACTAACAATTATGGCACATTAAAGGGACTTACTACTGTGAAGTGCTATAGTTTGAGTCGCGCCATCAAAGCAGGTAACCGTCACTCTCGAGATCCCCTTGTTGATGAATGACAGGTGATACTATATACCCTCAGGAGCATGCGCACTGAGGGTTATTGAATGGACACAAGACTACTGTAACCCTCTGGGCGCATGCGTGTGAGGGTTATGAAGGACCACTAGGACTACCGGTAACCCTCTGGGCGCATGCCGCGCTGAGGGTTAATAAGAATGAAATGACTGGGGCTTACAGCAGTATTAGATTTTTGAGATTTGTGGAAATGTGTCTCATCTTTGTTGATAAAATGAATTGAGTGGATGCTATACGAGCCACGCCGTTGCAAAGCAACAGCAAATCGGACCATAGCCGGCCTGCAGCCCAAGTTCCCATGGGGGGATTCGGAGTTTAAGACACATAAAGCCACATCTCTTTAGTTCCCGTTAATTATTTTAAAAAAAACAACAAAACGGGTAACTGCACTAAAGCTTATAATCGAGTCGACTCTCGTACCACCATACTGCCACAGCAACACACGACGAGAAAAAGCGGTATTATTCTCGTGTAACCGGCTTTAACCACTATGTGAGCTTCTATGAACAGTGAAACTTTAATACGCTTTTTTCGTATAAGTCCACCTGTGATTGTAGGACGTGTAAAATGTCCGTTCCACCAACATGTATTGGAACACAATCGCTGAACAATATAACGGGAACAAGTGGACTGCTGAGGTAACCCCACAAAGCCCCGCGCTACAGTGCAAACCTGCTCCTCAAGCCTGGAAATGTACAGTTCAAGTAGTTTCAAGTTACAAAGTCATTCTTTAGCGCAGAAGCTTATATCCGTATTTTACGACGGGAATTATTTAACGATTGGGTGGAGCACCGGTTTAAAAGCAAAACAAGAGTTCCAGATAAGTTGATCCTGAAGTAGTAAGAGATAGTGAATGCACTATATAATGTAGCCACCGTAAATGATGTTATCTTGCTGCATAGACTCTTGCCCCCAGTTTTTATAAGCTGGCCTACCATTTATGTGTGACAGCACGGTAACCGTTGCTATTTGTGGATTAATAGACGAACAACGCGATAAAATAACACAGGCAAATCGGAGTGCTATTTCAATAGCTTTAATTGCTAATAGTAGGCCAACTTTTTTTTAATCAGTACAGTGTAGCTACAATTAATTGTGCAATCACTATCTGTGATTAAACTTTCCAAGATAGATCGATGGTGGATCCCATCTAATCTGTTGAAAAAAATTCCGTTGCTTGTAATTAATATTGAAAGGTGGCCGCACGTAGCAACGCGCACTGCCTGTAGATCTGGACATTAATTTATTCCAGCCAATACAAACCACCATTTGATAATACGCGAGCAGAATTTCTACGTCGCACATAGTAGCCATGATGCCATGAAGCATAGAAGTATACTTTGCTTACGAATGTGTGTCCTTAGTGTTTTAGTTTTAGCTTCTTGTTGTCTCATTGTGATCCGTTTACAGCAAATCTCCATACGTCTCTAATACTCACGCAGCAAGTCACCTGGCTGACTCTCCTCCTGTAGCCGTTCTTGGGACTCTGCGCACTGAACTCAGCGGATGGCTATACCAGGCTCGATTTCTGGGGAGCGAAAACACTTACCAAGATGCACAGATCTAATACCTTCACATACGGCTATCTCCAATAAACTGCTCTCTTTCGGACTCTCTTGTTATTGTTGTATTGATGTTTGTTTTACTCTTGATATAGGCGGGCTCTTTTTAGACCAATTACCAAACTAATTGAAAAAATTGCTCGCGTATCGCAGTACGAGATATGGGGGTGGGGCTATTTCAAAGAATTGCGAGTGGAATAAAGTTCCAAATTTTGTCAGTTTTTCTTGGAATCTAATAATGAGAACGACACAAAAAAATATACGGGTAAACCAAAAAAATGAACTGCACCAACGAGATTTTTCAATATCTTATAAATAGAAAAAATTGCGAATATATCATAAAGTAATATTGAAATGGATAAGAACTCGCTGTCTTGCCAGTAGAGTATCGGCTGGGCTAGTAGTGCACCAATTGCAGCTCCAACTTACCGCACCTCCAAAAAAGTGCTACAAAGTTTTAACCAGGCCCCGATAGATATTTCCTCCAGATTCGCTCTAAAATTAGTGAGCGGCTCCTTCGGCAGGTTACTTTGTCCTTGTGTTTAGTGAGAAGCCCCTGTAAGTATACAATAGTAGTAATCGTGCATAGCAACCATCAACAAAAAATTGCGTAGGCTGTGTGTGGCCACCCATAATCTTACTACTAATAAGTGCCTGCATTACGTACACTGGAGCGAATTTTGCAGCCCCAGTAGCTGATGTTAGTAGAGTCAATTGGGACACGGACTATGGCCGTCCATATACAGAGGTAATAATGAAGTACATCTAGAAAACAGAGGAAATCAATCAACGCTTTCTGCACGCTCGAAAATGATGATATCCCACAGGTTACATGCTGGGTGTGGCTAAAATATTTATTCGGTCACCTAAAGCGGGTTACGACCAACACCATGACCCCCCTTCACTAATGGTATGCATAGTCACGCTATTGCAAAAGCAAAATAAATGTTGCAAAAGCAACAGCAAAAGACCGAGTCACAGCTGCATGGATATAAACAATAAATAACAACATTAACAGTGAAATATTTAGCATGTGGTAAGTACCATTGAAAACTTAGATTTACCTTCTTTTGGGGACATTTATGCTATTACTTTGATAAATTCTTGAAGTAGTATTAGAAGACAGCTATTGGGCTGTTTCCCATGGGCGACACTGATGGTACTTGTGTCAAAAAACTTTAAAAATGATGCTTGATTAATTCCTACAGAAGACACAGTAAACCGCTGGTTATTATGCGAAATTTGAGAAACTTCTCTATTTTAAATTTTAAAAAGACAATGTTATCCCAAAACTACAGGCTGTAATCTTATTTGACGGATTCTAGAGCTTTGGGTTTGCATCAATAGTAGGATCTTGAACCTTTTTCACGTTGGATTTATTAGACATGTTGAAAAAAATATATCAAATCCGGACTATTTCAAAATGGTCCATAGCAACCATAGAAAAAAATTGTCTTATAAAATATACATTACAGAAAAAATGTTATGTGCCTAGGAAACCAAGTGTGGTAATTACCACTTGTAAACCAGAACATAATATAATTATCTTGTAAAACCACGAAAATGAATAACGTTATTTGAATCCAGGACGGTTCAAGCCAGTCCCATGGATTATTTTACTGTTTACGCTATTAATGGGACAAAACATAATCAACTAAGGTTACATATTTATGCTGGGCTCAATTTAATGAAATATATTTAGATAATTCCCCCAGGTATTAAAAAAATGTAGTAGACCTATCTTCTAATCATTATTCTTCAAACAGGTTGTTTCTATAATAGACCAATAATCAGTAATGTTGATGTTGAATCTGAGATGGGATGGGTTTAAAATATAGAAGCATGAGACTAACCATGAAGTACAAAAAAGAATAACTGAAAATTGTGCATAAACTATCAAAATTGTGCAGAGTCATTACACATATTAGATTTCAACAAAATAGGGGCAGGTAGTCATGAAGTGAACGTCTACAAGAATGTGAGACTTTAGAAACAGCTTTTTCGATGATACCATAAATGTACTTGCAGTACTACATTTTGAACACTAACTAATGGTGATTCCAACAAGAAGTAAGCTTATTTTTTGTTATGATAACTGACAGCACATTCCCCTTTCTATCTGCATGATGAGCCAGGACCTAAATATACATTCCCGTCTATTAGCTGAAGATAATCAAACAGATCGTGGACGGACCGCACTACAACATCTTGTAGGAAGCTACCAATGAGCTGTTTAGCTAGCCTAAGATAGTATGCTACTACTGCTGCCGAATTGATTGTTCTTACCACGCCCCTTTCTACTACTAAGCCGGTAATAACACACCTCCTTCCCCTTATCTCTTCCTCTCCTGCTGCTACGCCTTGCTTTTAATGTTACTTCGCCTCATACCTCTCCCTCTCCTCCTCGTACATGCACCCTCTTCCATAACAAACTGCTTGAGAACTGTCTGATCTGCTCCAGGAACATGACAAGTGACCATCATAGTAGATGAAGGGACTGAAGTCTGCAATGGATGATGGAAGATGGATCCCCCTGATTGCTTGGAGCAATCCATGTCAATTGACTCCGTCTGTAAAGTACACGATTCCGTTCAAGTGTATGCGTGTGCATTCTCTCTCTCCTATATTCTATATTTTATTGATTATTTATATTGACTTGCAACCAACTATTTGAGGTTACTTACTGTAACACCTAAAAAGTATTGTTTGACTATATTTTATATAGCTACTACATTTCTTTTACTACTCTACATTTACCTGAAAACATCCAAGTTGGTCCAGTAGTGCTACTAGGCTGAAACTTCCACTCCACTACCTGAGTGCTAGCTCCAATGTGTCCAAATGCTGCTGCCCCACACAAGAATGTTCCTTCACCCTCTCGTCGCTAGTTTCATTCAGAAAGACGAATAGTCGCCCGAAAAAGACTGAATAACTTCGTACGGCATCAATTCTATCTCCTGCGGTCAATGTGTGGGTCCATTTAAAATGTAAATTACTTTTCCGTTTGTTTTCCTCAGTTACCGACAATACAAAATTCGCCTATTAGAGCGTGTTAAGCTTTTCATTCTGCGTAATGAGACCAAATTGTGACCGGTTTTAGGAAAATCGGCCTAAACGCGGCATCTAAAGTTTTCTAATTTATTGTACCAGTAGGCTGCACGGGGCCTTGGGATGCCGTCCTCCTAATTTGGAAACTGTAGCACAAGCCGTCTTCGCCCTACGCACTACAACACTTCAGTATTTTTGCTAAACTTATTATTGCTGATTTCGAAAAACGCCGGGTAAAGGCGTTGCTAAGGTAAGGGGGCGTGCCTTGTGCCCGTATACTATTACTGCGTGTCTCCGGGACACTATGGAATAAACCGGTTACAGGCGGATTGAAAGAAGTCTAAAAGGCTTAATGCAGGGCACCTTAAGAAACTATGATGACGAGAATTGCGTGAGTACGTGAATTATGTAGAATAGTAAGTGAATTAGTTAGCTACAGTTTTTTCCCGGCTGTTAGTGAAAAGCCCGCCAATAATTTCTTAGCAACTCTCCGTACACGAGTCCAACCGGCTAGTGTTTCTAGCTTCCTAGTGTGAGTTCTAGAGCACGCCAGAGCTTACAACTGCGTCATAAGCTAGAGCTAACTGATGTCTATCCATTTCTGCCATAAAAAATTTTTTGAAAAAAATCGACCCATAAGGCTTTACCCGGGGATACTGAAAAAAATTGTTTGCCGCGTTTAGGCCGATTTTCCCAAAACCGGTCACATTTAGGATCGGATTGCGTGCGGTTGAATTTTTATTGGTAAAAGCGCCAGCTTGCCGGTGAAATGGTTAACTACACAACTGGGTCAAGTATAGTTTGTTTGTCTGATGTAGTTAAATACAGATCATAAATCCAGCTCAAACTGTTCTTCCGTGTAACAGATGCTTAATCTTTCTGATGTAATTGTAATGCAGATTGTACTCTTATGGCTCCAAGCCTAGACAAAATTTACAGGTAGCCAAAATTTGCTAGTAAATCTTATAGCAGGTGCAGTCAGAATTTCGGGCGACAGGAATTACTGTGACACCGTCCTGAGTTACCATAATTTAACTACATTATCAAACAAAGGTCATTCCTCCAGTTTACTACTCAAAAAAGCTCTCATATCAGGCAGGATATCAAATATTCTAAGGGTATATGGGGAAGCTCGATATCATAATAGAATCCAGATGAATATGGCAGAATTTGTACAATACAATTCTGTCTCATTCAATTTATTTTGGATATTTTAAATTACTAGAATTCACTAAAATGTAAATAATTACTCCTTTCTTTAGGATAGAAGAACAAAGATTGATTTCCACCATATTACCACTTTGTGCCTATATTGCCACACCTCATTTGATTTCCTTCATACTTATGATTTCAATGATTTCAAGCATCTACTTATGCTGAAATGTTAAGGTTACAATTAGGATCCAGAAAGCACCAAGTGAAGCATTCTGGACATTTGAGCAGTATAACAATATGCTTGTGTGTCGTTAACGACGACTGACTACCCGGCACGGCGCCTGCGTTCGTTCTTGAATAATTCAAAAGCTTAAACGGTTACGTAAAGCATTGTTATTACACTGAATTGGTCAAGTACTGTTACAGTAGAGATTAATTAATTGTAATTAAAAAGAGCGTTGCATAGAGCCCTGGAAGGCGCTTGTGTTTCAAAGAGGAAGGCGGTTGTTGTACGGGGAAAAACGGCAAATGGATGGCTAAAATTCAGACGAGACTATACCACCAGACCAACAGATCAAGCGCTTGCCTGGAACGCGCGTGCTATGAAGAAGTTGCCCCACTCCTAGAATGACCAGTCTTGCCATGGATATTAGGTTACTTTGTTGTTGAATGAGACTTCATGACATAATTTAGTAATTTTTTTTTCTTCTCGGCTTGTATGTGTGCTTCTTTCTCTATTCATTATATTTTCATACAATCCATGTCTAGCTATATATATGTGTAGATAATCCTGTGCATATCTTCCATTTCTTTTCTCAATCACAAAATTAACACTTTTAATCTCTCATCTTCTCTCTCTTCTTTCTATATAGTTCTGTTTCACCAGTACTTCATTCTATATTGTTCAATTCCACTTGCTCTTAGCACTTTAAATAAAAACCAAAGAAGGTGTTTACAGGTTAATATGTGGAAATAGATACAAAGTACTGCAACCAATAAATGGAAATACATATAAATTACAGTTTTTCACTGACAATTTAATATTAAAAGTTATTGAATGTTAACAATGTGAGAAATTTAGGAAGTTAGTCTAACATCAAATTTTTTTGAGTTATTTCTAATATTATGTTGACGAAATCTGGGAATGCCACTCTAAACAAAATAAGTAATATATTATTATCACAAAAACTGATATCATTAAAAATTAAACTTACTTGATCAACTCTTCATTGTGGAAGGCCCAGTAGGGAAAGGAAGGCGAAAGTAAGGAAAGTAAGCAGAAGTATGGAAAGGAAGGCAGAAGTTTCACTAAGCTAAGTACATCTTGATAGAAGGACTGAGATATTTAAAAGCTGGAGAGGTAGAAAGGGTGGAGAGGGGGCTCCTTGGCTCAAGAAGAAAGAGCTGGGGGAAAAAAGAAAGGAGGGGATAAGAAAGCTGAGATAGTTAAGAGAAAAAGAGAGGAATCAAAACAATAAAAATAACTTAATGTTAGTGCATTCCTACTTTTACAGTGCGTCAAGTGCCAGTGCGTCAAGTGCCACTGCGAGGCAGTACTTGCTAGTACAGAATAATGGTGTTTTTATTTAGGTTTTCTGGATGACAACGATCCACAACTCGACTAATGAAGTGTTGTTGTTTTTCGAGAATGGCCTCTATCGTGATCTTCAAAGTGTCAAAATGCACCGACAACTTCGCCTCATCTAGTCTCGCGGGCCAGACCCTTTACCCAATATGAAGAGAAAGAAAGGGTCTGGTCAAGTTCACGTATGCGTTTGGTCTTGCACCGTCAGCACAAGTGTAACCACTGCGGTAATATAGCTTTGATTTCGCGGTAATCATGGTTCAGGTGATTTTAGCGCGCTGAAATTACTGTCGACTTGGATGTAACTGCAGCGGTGGCGGAGAGTGCTCGAGTATTCGGACTTACACTGAAGGAGAAACAGTTGGAAGCAATCGGGATACATTACCAACAGGCTATGGAAAGTCCGTTGCAAGACGTTTCTGGCATAAGCAGCAATTCATTCCTACAGTTCCATAGAACCAAGCTAAATTTGCGCGCGAACGTCTCTGTTTATATAGTGGAGGGGTCACCGTCACTTAAAACCAATTACCGGTCCGAGAAATTCCAGGACCACCAAACGCATACGTGAACTTGACCAGACCCTTTCTTTCCCTTTATATTGGGTAAAGGGTCTGGCCCGCGAGACTACGCCTCATCCAGGTCAGATTGAAATAGTTGAAAAATGATGGAGAAAAAGTATGCGTACAACACTGAGGATGAATCTATCCCTGCTCAATCAAAAGCTTCAAAGAAACAATCTTCACCACAGGTTGTGAGTTGAAAAGTATCAATAGTCATAGCAGCTATTGATGAGCTTGACACACCTACTAGCCAATAGTATTACTAACTGAGCCTCTCCTTCTCAAGATTGTTTTAGCATTGCAGGCTAGAAGTTAGGGGGGGGGGGGGGGGGGGGGGGGGGCATAGCAAAAATATTTCGATTGAGTGTTAAAAGCTTATACGTCTATATATTCTCAGGGTGCTCCAGGTTTTCCAGGAAGCTAAATTTGATTCAAGAAACGTATAAAAGAATTCTAAAGCATCACCCTAATTATTTTAACCAACCTACGTAAGATATCAATGAAAGTGTGGTATCACTGAAAATGCATTGCTTGCGGTGATACAGTCGAACTCTTCCCAATAAAGAACAAAATGGGAACACGAGTTAAGTCCATTGTAGAGAAACTGTCCCTCCTAGGAAACAATCACTTTGTTGACTGTTTATCTAATATTTGATTGTGTAAAAGTTTATTAGAGTAACTGAATTGAATGAAAAAAATTAATGAATTAATCAATAATAAAACATATTTAGCTTTTTTTGAAAAAACAAACAAACAAAAAAAACAAAAAAAAAACAATCACATCAATTCGTCTTTTTTAACAATGAAAATTTAAGTTAACAATACTGTCTATAGTTGCTCCTAATACTATGGCTTCTTTTATGTGGTCATAATGATCCAAATATGAGCTATTTTCCAATTGTGTTTGGAACTCTTCAACTTCAGTAAAGAAGAAGAAACAAATAGGTTGCCACCACCGTTATCATCTTTTCATCCAGTTGATTCAAAAGTGCAACCCTATCTCAGCCATTCATATGTGGAAGTATGGAGTAACTGAATTATCTTCAGGAAGTAAGAGCAAAAAAAACGGAGCCGCTAAAATATCGCTCAGTACGTACACTATACGTATACTTTAACCCCTTACCCCACTCTCCGGGGTGACTGACGTTGCAAGCACAACTTCCCCTAGAGCGACCCTTTCCCCGCTTAGCCTACTGTAAAAGTCTGGTCTGTTCTCTCTGGAAGACCTCAGCATCCCTGAGCTCCCAAGCTCTGGAAGCTCTTAATATACAATTTTCAATAGGAAATCCGTCAGTAGTTTTCTGTTAGTCTGCTGTGGCATGAGTGTCCATTTTTGGGAAGGTCCTTGAGCTGAGGCCCCAATGTAATTGTATGCTTGCAATCAGGAGCAGACTGAGATATGTAATCTGTGCTTTGCAAAATTTCCAATATATTGGTAGCAAAATTTAGTAGTCCCCCTCCCTCCACCTCTCCAATTTCACATTAATTCGAATAAAATGTTCATTCATTAAAGTTTGACAGTGTAGTGTAAATAAATCTTTTGTTTTTTTCAAAATTCATTAGACCCTACCTTAATTAAATCAAAAGAAGTAGTTGAAGAGGAAGGTTCTGTTAATATTACCTGCAATTATGCAAATCCTGTCATGTGGCACCTACCTAGCCCAAGTACTTTATATAATATTTATGGAAATACAATACATATAATTTTGGCCAATTTGAAAAGTGAAGGACAGTACCATTGCTTGTCCACCACCAGTGAGATGTGGAATTGGAATGTGATTGATTTTGATGGCATTACAAATAAATTTGTTTTTCATAATGTACTTATTAGAGGGAGAGTAAATGTTAAACTTATAGGTAAGTAAAACTTGTGCTACACATTCTATGGCACTTACTGTTAATATATGTAATTGGAAAGCAAGTAGCAGGAAAATGTAAAATCATATAATGTACAGTCTTATGAATTAACACATTGGTTGTTAGAACTAGAAAACTTTGCTATTATTAGTTTAGAGGTATTATGTAATATACTTGCTCTCCATTACTTATCTAAAAATCTAACATTTAAAAGTAATTTGGAATCACAAGCCTGTTACATAACATCAAAACTTATGAGGGTGCTATATTATGTGAAACTGTTATAAACCTCTTTATTGTTGAGATAATGATTTATCTTAAGAAGGTTATCAAAAATCCTATTACGTACTTTTCAGTACTATTATTGTGAGATTACAATATATTATTTAACTAGCATTATAGCACCAGCTTAATTCTTTCATTGTGTTAGAACATGTTTGCTCATACAAACTGAAATGCTCATAGTTAAGGATTAGTTGGACTCCTCTAAGACTCACTTTTTATTAGCCCTATATTTCAGCACAATGTTGTATTATGTTATATTGAGTGTAGACCATACCATTTAAAGGAAGGGGGAGAGGAAAAAAGAGTGAAATTGAGATCAATTATTAGCATGGTGAGGATGTGTGTGAATTGATTGTTTCTCAATTAACATGATCCAATAACTTGAGAATAACGAAGTTCTGACCCTTCATAAAAGCTAGATTGAAACTTTCTCACCTAAAGGGGTCTGGAAAACAACAAAGGAAAAATGTGAATAAATCTTAGTTGTCGCTGGGGATTTGAACCCAGGGCCACCAGCTTTAGCCAGGGTGCTCTAACCACTGACCTGACAACCCTCGACTTCCAAGACTCTCACATTTTTCCTTTGTACTGTTGAGTAGTACTGCTTGCTGCAGTCACTTACTCAACAGAACACCAATTATGTGCCGTCAGAACACCTTTTCGGTGTCGACCGGAAACACCTCCCCCTCCGGAGAAGAGCCATAATTATTTGTGGATTGAAAAAGCTTCAACATCACAATTACCAAGTTCTGACCTTTCATAAAAACTAGATTGAAACTCTCTCACCTGAGAATTATTATTATTATTATTATTATTATTATTATTATTATTATTATTATTATTACTAGTTGTATATGGAGCAATTATTCCAAAAGCTGCAGTATTACTTCCACATGAGTCAAGAATATTTATTTGTAGAAGTAGAACGTTACCAAAGTGGTACGAAATCATTGATTCCAAAATGACAGTATTGGGCAGCACACAGATGCTACATGTACACGGACAAGTGACTTCTGGTTTGCGCACAATATATTGTCACGGAGCTTATGACAATGGCACTACATTTGCTACATCTGCAGATGTATTTGTGTCAAGTAAGATATCTATTAACACTTTAAATGCATAAAGCCCATTCAAAATCTTGACATTGGCCAAAATAGTTAAGAAAGTAGAGAATTATAATCCCATTACACATAACAGAAAAAAGGTGCAATAAATCTTACTGTCTCATGACCAAATTTCAGATATATTCAGACCAAACAAAATGACTATCAATATGCATTCTAAGATAGTGCCAGTAGGAGAATCAGTTGAAGTGAATTGTGAATCAGAGCTGGTAAAAGGATACTTACCAACGACATGGGTATTCCATAATGGCCCCATTTTTGGACTAAGCTATTATCGTGGAAGCAACAAAATTTTAATGAATTCAATTCAGTTAAAAGATACTGGCACATATTATTGTTATGGGCTAGAAAAGTATAAGATATTAGGAGTAACAAAGTACCGTCATTTTATTTCCTCAATAGATTTAGAAGTGTACGGTTAGTTCTATTAGTTTTAAGGGTAACGCACACATTTCTTTTTTGTTGACTTTTTTAATTGTATTATTTGATGCAATAGAGCATACAGGAAAATGACAAGCTAATGTGAAGGTCTTCCTAACAGTAAATAGGTAAAATGATTAAAAGAAAAAGAGAAGAAAAATAAATAATTAAAAAAAGATAGAAAAACAAAAATGTTGTGAATAAGTAGATAATTGCTGTTAATAACAGTGTTAATGATACTGCAGCAGGTGACTTCTTAAGCACCTTTTGAAAGCAGAAAACAGAAGACATGGATACAATCTCCTCAGGAATGCTATTCCAGAGCTTGATGACTGCTAGCTTGTAATTCTAACATAGGGAAGATAGAGTGGGGTTGAATTGTAATAATACATATGTTCGCAGGGTGTGGTTTCGAAGAAACTTGATAGAATGATTGAGTTGCCTGATAGGATCCCGCGACACAATCATAGCTTCTGAAAAACCAGTCGACGTTGCAGGCTAGGCTAGCCCAGTGCAGATTTAAGATCAGCTGAGTCTTGTATCCAGTCCCTGGTGAAACACGAGCTGCAAAGGATTTAACCCGTTCGATCATGGAGATATACGTCTTCTGCAAAGGGTCCCAGACACAGGAGCAGTATTCAAGGTGAGGTAGCACAATAGACTTGTACAGTTTGTCCAAACAAGAAGGGCCACTTTCCTTGAAAAGACGAAAAAGAAATCTGAGTAGTTTCCTTGCTTTGGCTGTAATATCAGTGATGTGTTGCTTCCAGGATAAGTTACTTGTGATGGTGACCCCAAGTAAACGAAAACTGTTCACAACTTCAATATATTCTTCCTGAAGCTGGATATTTACTAATGGAGGGACTTTCTTGTGGGAAATGATCATTGCCTTCACTTTGCCTGTATTAAGTTTGAAACCCTTGCTGGAAAGCCATTAGAAATTATGGTCAGATCATCCAACACAGCTGGTTCGTCATCAGTACAGGAGAAACGCCTAGATTAAGTGACATCATCAGCATATCCAAACAAACTGCTTCCTCCTTGAAGGTGAGGGATGTGAGGGTGAATAAAAGGGGGCCTAAAATGGATCTTTGTGGCACCTCTGAGGCGACATTACAACAGGACGAGGCTAAGCCTTCCATTGCCATAAACTGAGACCTGTTGGTAAGGTAGTTACGAAACCAGCCAAGAAGTGGATTCATGACTCCAGCCTTGGAAAGAGCGTCCACAATACATTGATGAGGAACAGAGTCTAAGGCCTTGGCAAGGTCCAGAAAAACGCAGACAGAACTCAGGCCTGCCTCCATTGTCTGATGCCTAGACTGGGTCATAGAAACTAGAGCCTCTAACGAAGAACTCCCAGGGTGGAAACCAAACTGGGAGATGAGATGGCATTGTGCTCCAGGAGGTACTTTAGAAGAACCTGATGGACAAGTCTCTCTTGGATCTTCCTTACCAGTGAAAGTAGTGAGGTGGGTCTATGATTGGCTCAGTTCATCCTTCTTAAAGATGGGAGTGATTCTAGATGATTTCCATAAGGTAGGAACCCTTCCTGAAGAGAAGGAGGAGTTGTAGAGATGAGCCAAACTGTTACAAAGCGGACCAAGCAGGCTTTGAGCATCACTGATGAGATCTCATCAGGGCCTGTAAATGTGTTGGTCTTAAGAGGTAGATGGACTTGAGACTGGTGGAGGGCTGGATGGGTGTGCTGGGGTGAAACATGAGGCAAAGTAACTGTTTAGCACTTCTCAAGGGGAGTTGGAGCCACTTTGTAAAACTTTGTAGCACTTTTTTGGAGCGTTCTGCAAGTTGGAGCTCCCAATTTGGTGCACTACTATCGAGCTAATACTCTACAGCAAGACAACGATTTTTGTTTTAATATTACTTTAAGATTTATTAACATTTTTAGGCTTCTCTCCAGTTTCTTCTGGTACTACTGCAGTAAGCAAGCTTATTTTAGAGTTAGGCTCAAAACTGTATGAAATTTCCCTAGAAATGCTTTCTTATTCAGGTCACAAAAGTTGTTGTGGGTGGCTTCTATGACATTTAAACCCTTCACACCAGATATAAATTTTAATGTATATGAGAATATGTGCCCACAAAAGTATTAGCAAGATTAAATGTACATGTATAATGAAATGTAATTCCATTAATTATTCCAATTACAGAACCTTTTTATGGGGTAGTGGCCACAGTATTTATCGAGTTAAACTTACCATGTATGGTAAACTCTTAATTCAAATCTGATTGTTTCTTGCTCCTAGTAATATGCATACATTAATAAATACTTTGGCATGAGAGCTACGTATACTTCTAATCTACAGACACATGTATACAAGTAGTCACTACTAAAGATAAAATCTTTTATAATTGTCTACAGGCATTTAGCCAAGCTATCATTATAGACCCTTTGATGAAGTTATGTAAAAAAATACACCTCAATGCTGTGCTAGGCTGTCAATTATAGTCTTTGTTATTATTATTTCAGTGAAGGATGGAATTTATCCCAGTGAATGGACAGCCAGAGAGCATGAGAATGTTACGCTTACTTGTAATTCAAACAATCCATTATGGAAGGTACCAAATAAATCCACTTTATCTTACATAAGACAATTAAATTCTACTACATTGCTGCTAAATGATGTGAATAAGCATTATGAAGGGATATATACATGTGTGTCCTATACTAGAGAGATGCATCCATGGAATATTGTCCCTGGATATTCTGAAGGTTCATTCCAAAAGCCTAGGGTGGCTTTCAGAGCATATTCTTATTTGATGGTTATATGTAAGTGTCCTCCCTGGTATAAAAATATACTTGGTATTTAAAAATGTAGTGTATATTGTTCAGTAATATAAAAAAACACTTAAACTTTGTTGATGACAGCTACAATGTTATTAAGTCAATGCACACAGGGGGTTATCAGATGCATCTTTGGGCAGCATCAAAGATGTAACTACTACAGAAGTGACTATCACATGCAAGAGTATGATCCCCCCTTCCCTCCTTCCCCCTCCTCCTTCCTCCCCTTACTCCTTGTTTCTTACTCTTTGTTTGTAGTCATCCAAGATTACTTCAATTTAGTGACAGTCCATTATTTCCTTTAATTTATTTTAATTGTTTGAAGTCTATATGTAATTTAAATCAAATTATGTTTTACTAAAATTATTATATTGTATGTGTGTGTACATGTCAGCTGTTCCCAAAGTATACCCATTGATTATTCACACGCTCACTGGAGAGAATGCTGTGTTTACTTGCTATACCACAAACCATGTGTCTTGGTCCTTTGAAGATAAAATTTTACCCAACAATGTCTATATTCGTGGGAAACACCATGAAGTAATGGCAGTGGAAAAAATCAAAGTAAAAAACAATGGAACTTATTATTGCACAACCAAAGATAGTGGTGGAAAACAGCACAAGATAAAGGCAGTCCTTAGTGTATACGGTAATGGTATTAGTTCATTAAATAAATAAGTTTATGTAGTCAAAATTCTTGAGCCCGTTTTTTTTATTAAACGAAATAATAGAAAATTTGCAGAACTTAGGTCATTGAAACCCCTGGGCAGAGGAATCAGGGGGCACATTAATATACTGCTCCTATCTCCTCCTAGATTTAATTGAACTGTTTATGTAATTAGAGACACTTATGATTACAGTGCTATATGCTATTTTTCATATCCAATAACGTAAACATCACTTACACATGAAGCTAAGCTATTATGGTCAGTTTAAGTACTGTATTGTTAAGAATGAACAAATTATACATAGCAGTTTATGTCAGGGTAATCATACTACAATCACAGCTCGTATCTGAATTTGTAACAATTCGGTTACTGCATGGTTACTCTGTCAGTATTTGAAACCTAATGCATGTGTTGGTGTTTAATCCATAAGTATGCCATCCAAATTTGTAACATTATAAATATACATTTTTCTAGAATATTTTGTAGCACTGTGACAAACATTAGCTTCATTTCCATAATTATTACAATCATTATTGCTATGCTTCAAAGGTACTTTGATAGCAAAACTAGAATGTAAATAGGGAAATAAATATTTTACCCAATTTAAAAAAAAACTGGCTAAAAAACTACTTAGCTCAAGTGTGTTTCTCAGTGTTTGTAATGGTGAAAAAGAAATTATTCATTGCTCTTCTGCTTTCAGTATAATTATTACAACAATAAGACTAAACTATGGTGCTTGGGTGAGTCCTTAGACGATGTTCAAAAGTGTGTGTGAGAATTATAGACTGCAAAACTAGTAATAATAATAATATCAGTATGTATATTACAAACATAAAATGATGAAATTTATAAAATAAATTCTTTTGTATTTTCAACATATAAACATTAGCTACAAAACATTATTCATCAAATTGAAGGTAGTTATAAATTGAAGGTATTTGTAATATTAGATAATAAAACTAAGGATTGTTCGTGAAGATAAATATTATACATTAATAAATTAGATAAATTAATTCAATAAAGGGCAGTATTAATCTTGTACCATTCAACATTTTTATAATAATGCTCTGGTTGTCTCTAAGTATTCTGATACTACAGTATTTTTTATTTTCCCTTACTTTTTAATTTTAACAAATAATCCTATTAACCTTGATTTTGGGGGGGAAATGTTCATGTACTTAAGATTAAAATGTTGTACAGGCCATTATGTAGCTAACTTTGTCTACTGGAAAAGCCAATCTGAGACTGAGAAGTTAGTTACCAACATTGACCTTCAATACATTGATCTTGGAACTAACTAATATTAGTTTAGTAAGAATAAAAGTGGCACTGGAGAACTAGTCACACTTTAAATGAAAATATCACAATCAATTGTTCGTTTTCAGCCTTTTAGTGAAGTGTGTGGTTCAGGTATAGCTACTACCAAAGTGTATACCCTATACTTAAAATTTCGAAGTAAAGTTATAAACATATGTAATGACGTATGAACTTGCTAGTCACGTGTACCGGGAACTGCAACTGCTTCACTGGAGAAATAGGATTGCAGAACCATTGTGGTGTGATTTAAGTTAAGAGAATTGGAACTTGTAAACATTATTTCAAAATTTTACCTTAAAATGGAAATGTGGGAAGGATAATAATAGTCCACAATTACAGATAAAATAATTATTATTCATTAACTTAAAGATGTTTCAATGTAATAATTGTCACATGAAGATTGAAACCTATTCAATGTAATACATACAATAGAAATTTGTATACTTATTTATATGCTCACAAAATAAGAGAGGAAAGGTTGGTTAAAGTTGTTTTAATTTGACTTAATTCAATGATATTATGCAGGTAGAAAGTAGATAGATATCAGATTTAACTGGAAGTCAGTTTATGATTTACTTACAACTTTGTCTTAATTATTAGACTACAAGAATCCAGAGTTATCAAGAAGAAATTCCGAATCTGTTGACTTTTTACCACCTGAATTCATGGTGGATGATGAGGGAAACTTTTTAAAGCAGGAAGTATACAACTGGCCAGAGGCAAGTTATAATTTTAGATTTATTGATAATATTGGTAAAGTTGATCAATAGTATAGAGTACTCATATTATGGTCCATTTCGAAATATAATTATGTATATGTTAAAGTTATTGTTGTACTTTTATGCTATATGTAAAAACAAATATATTTTTTTAGCTTTTAGGTGTATTTTTACTATGTATTTTTTTTTTAGTAATTCAATATTCTTAGCTTAGCTAGTAGCATTAAAATTTATTCCACAAAACGTTTCAGCTCATAAGCCTTCTTTAGTTGTTGAATTTACACAAAAGTCCCCATTGACCAAGCCATCAACATTCTGAGATCTCACTTACAAGAAGACAACAAATTGGATGAGAGAACAATATTCTCTCCAAAGGACTTGTGTGATCTCGTAGAATTATGTTGAAATCCACCTATTTCTGTTACCAAGACCAATTTTATGAGCAAATTGAAGGTGCTTCAATGGGTTCTCCTATATCTCCAATTCTGGAAAATATATTCATGGAGAATCTTGAAGACAATGCAATCAGTACCTCCCCCTTTAAAACCATCTCTCTGGTACAGGTACGTTGATGACGTTTTTGCATTATGGCCTCATACACAACAACACCTCCTACATTTTAAGTCCCACCTGAATAAACAAAACATGTCAATACAATTTACTACAGAGGAAGAGAACAATAACAAATTATCATTCCTTGATGTTGAAATAGAGAGGGAGAATGGTCACTTCATCACATCAATCTACAGAAAGAAAACACACACTGATCGCTATCTGAATTACAAATCGAATCACTACCCTAGAATTCTGTCAGGAATAGTCAAGTGTTTGAGTTCTAGAGCAACATCAATTTGCAACTCTGCAATACTAAGTAATTAGCTCATCCCAAAACAACCTTCCTAGCTAATGGCTATCCTTTACCAGTTATAAATAGAAACATCAACCATTACAGAAGATCAAAAAGTATGAATTCCAACAGAGAAAATGAATCCAAACTTTTGGTTTTACCATACATCAAAGGCATTAGTGAGAAAATTGAGCAAATTTACAGTTCCCCTGAACATAAAAGTAAATTTTCAGAGTTCACCAACTCTTAGAAAATTACTTGTACATGTTAAACAAGCAACACCGATGGAGAACAAGAAAGGAGTTGTTTACAGCATACCATGCATGGACTGCAATTCAGTGTATGTGGGTGAAACTGGCAGGAATCTAGAAAAAAGATTGAAAGATTGAAAGAACATCAATATGCAGTGAAAAGAATGGATAACAAAAATGGCATCTCAGTACATGCATGGAAGAAATCACACAGAGTAAACTGGGATGAATCAAGAGTTCTGAAAATGATACCAAATTACTTCCATAGGAGGAACGTATATACAGAGCAGTAACACCACCTCTAATTTAGACAAAGGCCTCGAGCTCAACTCTACGTGGACTCCGTTGCTGCAAGAACTATAGTGTCAATTGACCCTCGGCTACGTGCATTTTTATAGTTGACAATAAATTTTGTTTATTTTATTTTATTTTAAACGGTCATACCCCTCACCTCACAACTGAAGAAGGCTTACGAGCTGAAACATTTTGTGAATATTATATAAATGTTAATGCTACTAGCTAAGCTAAAAATATTGAATTACTAGAAATAATAGTAGCAATGAAAATCTACGACATTATTTTTTTGCAGAGAAAGGAAAGCCTGATAGATGACATGTAATTGACTATTGTTTCCTAATACACTTTATTTAACTGGCTTGTAATAAAATTTAAAATTTTGTACTTTCTAATAATTATTACACTCTTTCTTCCCTGTATTAACATTAAATCATTTGTTAGCTACTACTTTCGCAGTTAAGTGGGGCGCCTGGACTCTTAATTTCAATATAAATACAAGAAATCTTTTTTTTCTTCTTATTATTCTACTTGTGCTATGCTAGATTCCAATAAATGTCTTTGATATGAATTTTAAGACCTCCAAACTGATACTTCAAGAAGATTCCCTTCACTTTTAACATTCACTAGGAGTTGGACCACCTTGGAATGGTCCTTCCCCCCCCCCCCCCCCCCCCCCCCTTGTTCCTGCACAGTGTTCAAAATACACTTACTGTACCTTACCCTTTGGTGTTTAGGGCATATGTAGCTTAGACTCCGAAAGCTGGTAAGTGTAAAGACCCGTTCCAGATATACCAGAGCTTATAAAATTATTGTTTTCAAAAAAAAAAAAAAGTAGAATGAGTTACAAAACAAACAAAAAATGTCAATACATACAATAAAACTGTAGATTGCTTAAAAAGAAAAAGTCATTAGTAACTCTAATTATTATTTGTACTTTGTGCCAATGACAAAATTGCTGAATTTGATGTCTGGTCAGAACAAACTTGTGACTGGGCCTTGGAAAAAGAAAAAAAATTCTTGAGGAATTAGTTTGGAGGTTTTGAATATTTCCAACATCCTGAACTCCATTAGCACTCAGTATAACACAAGAACATTGTTTGGCTTCACTAATTATAAGGAACTGTCATTCACCTTCTATGACCTTTGTGGAATGGTTGAAAGTTTTTGGGTCTTTAATATAATGTTACTCTTATTTAATATAGCCTAGTCACAGGAAATACAGTGTAGCTAACCTGTTTGCATTTGAATCAGTGTATTGGTGTTTTCTGATGAGCATATCAAGTGTAATAATTTAAAAAATGTATCTTCAGGATACACTTATACAGCTCATCAAGTCCGTCCCAAGTACATGTACAAGTAGATAGGTCACAGGGAAGAAAGCACTAGTTCTCGTGTACTTAATTAAATTATTGTTTTCATGGTGTAGCTAGTACTATAGTATGTCCAAGTTGAGTTGGCACGACCGCAAGCGCGGTAATTGAGGAATGCATTTAGTACTTTACCGGAAGCAATTTAGTCATGTGTGAATCCAAGTCAATTAAGCGCGCAAACGTCAACGTTGCACGTGAAAAAGGGGCGGTAGCTCAGGTGCGCATTAATACTGTAACTATTGAAAGAAAGAAATTTAGTGAAGTTTATGGAGTTTTTCGGGCGCTGTACAGCTCATCTCGTCTGTTTTCAATGATATTTATGTTTCTTATGCGCAGATAATGTACAGCAGATGGAAAACGCAAACTGGTGGGAGTTCTTCTAAGAGACAGGATTAAAATCAGTGGATTCTACCTACTGTGTCCCAACAAATATTCTGATGTTCACAGGATTCAGAAGTACAGCACTGTAAACTTGTAGCTAAAGTTACTAGACTTTCATGTTAAATAAAATTATCAATTCTTTCATTTATTTATAATAAGGTATATGAAAATTGATGAAATGATAGAATTTAAGTAGTACACATACAAAAAATAGTTGTGATCCGAGTTGAAGGTGGAGTTCTGCCTGAGTTGGTCCTAATTCTTACAATAAACGGCATCTATAATAGTGAAGAAAAGGAATTGGCATAAACACGGCTTTGACAAGCACACAATTTAACGGCAAACAGCGTAAGTGTGGCTGTATTACAAGTTGCTAGCTAAATGATAGCTATATCACTGAAATAATATTGGCTATATGGCATTTGTTATTGAACAGGTAGACAAATAATCTTACCAACATCCTATCAGGTGGTCCTGTACCCTCCGCAACAACAGAACACTCCGTCTATCCTGTTTCCACACTCGCAACCTAAGCTAATCGTGATATAAAGCTAGAAACACAGCAATCTGAGAAGAAGCCGCTCATTGTTTACAAAATTCTTAATGAAGACAGTCCGCGTGATAAATTGAGCCATACCGCGTGACTAAAAGCGGGCGCGTTTTGAGCGGGAAACCTGTGGTTTTTTCTATTCCCATAGACTTTTGTATTGAGTTTTGGAATAGCACTTTCTCTCCGGTTTTGGAGTTTACTGAGGGAATATTTTTAACCGCTTCGGCGCGAGCTTTCCAATGGTGCAAACCCCGGATGCGTAGCTGCTTCCGTTCTAAAGTTTTTCTTGCGGCCAACTCAACTTGGACATACTATAGTCTACTTGATCCCGATGGAGAATTGGCCTTATGGTAAAACGGCTATACCTTTTCATGTAAAATGTCACAATTCATGAATATCATTATAATGATACTATGGCACATAAATAATAGCATATACGTTAATGGTAGCACTGGTAGTATGTAGTACTGTTAGCGAGGTGACACTGGTAGCATCAGTAGTACTAGTGGTAGCATATGTTATGTATCACTGATAGCATAGATATCTTGGGTAGAATAGATAGCTCTGGTAGCTATAGTAGCACTGGTAGCAAGGTAGCACTGGTAGCATAGGTAGTACTGGTAGCATACTATTGGTAGCTTAGATACCACTGGTAGCACAGGTAGTACTGGTAGCGTAGGTACTATTGGTAGCTTAGATACCACTGGTAGTACTGGTAGCACAGGTAGTACTGGTAGCATAAGTAGTACTGGTAGTATAGGTAGCACTGGTAGTATAGGTAGTATAGGTACTATTGGTAGCTTAGATAGCACTGGTAGCACAGGTAGTACTGGTAGCGTAGGTAGTACTGGTAGCATAGGTAGTACTGGTAGCAAAAGTAGTACTGGTACTATAGGTAGCACTGGTAGTATAGGTGGTATAGGTACTATTGGTAGCTTAGATAGTACTGGTAGCATAGGTAACACTGGTAGCAGCTTAGGTAGCACTGGTAGTATAGGTAGCACTGGTAGTAAATATATAGCTAAGCAGTAATGGTAGCATAGGTTGTACTAGTAGCTTATGTAATACTGGTAGCACAGGTAGCACTGGTAGCATTAGGTAGTACTGGTAGTATAGGTAGCACTGGTAGCATAGCCGATTAATGCCGAAGGACGCGAAAACTCGTCAATTAAGAAAAATCGATAACCGCGGAGGACGCGAAAATGCGACAAAAATGCGTCTTCACGTCCATTTCGCCCTACAGCTTTGTGGAGTCAAGGAAGCCACCAATCACAATTGCAGACAATTCTATAATATTGTTGTAAGTATATTTTAGGCTTATAAAATACATAGACTGCCATAAGAAAATGTTGAGTAAATTTTGTCACAACAATAAGACTTCTTTCTGATAAAGTATAAATTGAAAATATATTTCATAATTATAATAAAGGTACACAGAATAATTTTTTAGAAACTAATATTACTTTAGCTATAACTGCTCATGATAAAACAAGTAGAAAGCTATCTTAGCAAGTGGAACACTGGCACTTCAGCATCCTAGTGATGAAGACAATATTCTTGACCTGGCACAGCATGGCAGTGACCAGGATGGCAGTAACTCTGATGGTAGTGACGAGGAGTTTGATGACAGCAAGAATGACTTCAGTACTGATGGTTGTAGTGACTGCAGCAGTCACTAGATGGTCAAGGACTCTGACGAGAGAACGGAATTGATGATTCTGAAAGGTAGCAATTTCTACAGGAATTTTAACCACATTCTTTATAGCAATAAGTAAAAATAAATATTGTTATACAACAGGTGAGACTGCAGGGAGCCCTCTGACATATACTTCGTCCTTCCCCCGCCCACCAACAAAGAAGGTAAAGGGTTGGCTCCGCCAGACTAGGTAGTACCGGTATTATAGGTAGCACTGGTAGCATAGGCAGAATGAAAATGGTGACCTTGAAGAAGAAGCATGTGGCCTCTTTCATAAGGTTAATAGCATTTATTATGATAAGTGTAGTACAAAAATTCATTATTCACAACATAATTTCCGAAAGTATATATAGTATTATGTTACAGTGGATGGCTGCTAAAGAGAAATTGTCTGAGCTTGAACTGGATCTAGCTATGTGACAAAAATAAGGAAACACTCGATTTGAAACAGGAACTAGATGAGGTCAAAGCTATAAATCAGGAAATGACAGTTAACATAAAGGAACTACAAAATGAAAATGACAATCTTGAAGAAGAAGAATGTGGCCTCTCTGACAAGGTTAGTAGTAAATTGTATTTTTCAAAGCACTTTTACAACAAAATTTCGAGAAGTGAATGTGAATATTTTGTCATAGTTGGATGACTACTAAAGATCAGTTGTCTGATTGGAAGTGGATCTACGTGACAAAAATATGGAAATGCTTGGTTTGAACCAGGAATTAGATGAACAGTGGGCTACAAATCAAGCAATGACAGCTGACTTGGAATAACTACAAAATGAGAATGGTAACCTTGAAGAGGAAGCTTATGGACTCTTTGACAAGGTTAATAGTAATTATTGGCAAGTGAACGGAGCGAGCAGGACACTATTAGGAGTAAAATAATTAAAAAAAAATCAGGGTTATTTTTTGTTGGTTCATAAATGTTGTACTTTGACCCTCACATTTTTGTGTTTGCTCTGAGGGTGACCCTGTTCCGTACTCAGCTAATCTAAATCCTTTGGCATATCAATCTTTACCAGTATCATCCCAGTGTTACAGCTGTGGGACCCACCCACATGAGATATTTGTCTTCTCCACAACAGAGAACAGAACATCATCATTAATATAACTATCACCTCATTACTTACGCACACACAAACTAACATTTACTCTAGAACTTTCTTTTTGACCATGTCACCTTCATGTGTGGACTGTTCTCATTGGTCTTTTTTTTTTAAGTTTCACGAGTGGGTGGCGGGATATATAATCCTGACATACCCAGTGAACCTGGTCTTTCCCTGTGGCAGTAGATCACCTCTATTATCCCAGATGTAATATTCACATTTCTGCTACTTCTAAACTTAAACTATTAAGGAGGGATAACTAAAATGCCAGGCGAATTCTTGGATTATTACGTCTAAGTCTACTGCCCCTGGTATGAATACCGCCACCAAGTTCCGTGCTCCTGGTAGCTACCCTTTACGCGTACACAGCCCGTGGTAAGAATTCAGAGAATCTAAGCAGGCGATGACGCACGCAGAACAGAAGTAGAAAACAGAACTAAACTGGTACTGACTGACTGCTGATACACTGACGTAAATACACTATGATTGCACATGGCACTAAACACACAAATTTGCACACGCGAACATGATACTACAACGCAGCACTAAAGTTCAACCTATTAACAGATACAGAGTTCACTAAAATTGAGACACACACGGAATATCCACACTTTACAAACAACTACATACGCACACACAAAACTGTTCACTGTTCTTTGGGCATAACTGTAGGGATCTCTGGCCCCACAGTTTGCTTTAAGTTTGTTCAGTATTGTTGTTATAGTTTGTCATTATCTCTGTTCTGGTCTAGCTACCTGAACAAGGAGAAGTCTTTAGCAAACAATAAACTAACATGTGCTACATCAACTCATTATCGGCTAATCATATTCATGATCCATCCAGAACCACCACAAACTGTACCATGTCATCCCATATATATGCACTGTAAGTTGTGTTGGGAAAATTAGTCCATCATAAGTCAAGTTCAGTGAATGCAGACCGCGTTACCTGCTAGTGGCTTGTTGTTGTGGTTGAGTCCTACCATGCCCGGCATAGTATCCGGTTGCTCGCCACACACTAGCCGCGGGGCATCAACTTGCTGAAGCTGGGCATAGCTTATGGTGGGCTCTGGTCCTTCGATCCAGTACCTATCGCGTGGTTCTAGCGATTCAATTTATAGGTTTACAAATACCAAATAAACTCGGAATACTGACAATACAAAACTCAGTGAGAAAGTGATACACGTGACGACTGCAATATGACAAGACTGACAGTTCAAAGTTCAGTGTTTGGTAAAGGGTCGATGTCCATTCGAGCTCCACCACATTACTCCCCCTCCAGCGATATGCTAGAGAGCGAAGAAATCAGATAGATGAACTGGCCAGTGCACGCGACGACCCGAACGTGTACTGTGAGTAAGTTGTGGCATCTCTGTACTGGGCAGTGGTTGGTTTGAAGTGAGTGGGAGAGATGGAGGAGCAGAAGAGTTTGGCGTATGTGACTGAGGAACTTCCATGAAAGCTGGCTTTAGCCTGTCGACGGAGACGGTATCTCGACGTCCATTAATGTCCACTGTATAATATTTAGCAGCGATCCAGGACCTGGAATGGGCCGTCATATGGAGGTTGGAGTGGCTTGCGGACAGCATCACGACGAATGAAAACATGAGAAGAGTTTTGAAGAGTGCTGGTAGTACTGTCGACAGGGTGTGCAGCAGCACGAGGAGTTGCTGTAAGACGCTGCATCCTGTTCCGGAGTGCTGTCACATAGGTGGTTGGATCCGGGACAGAGTCCTCTGAGTGCAGTGAGAAGAATGCGCCCGGTAGACGTAACGTTGTGCCATACACTAGCTCAGCGGCGCTGCACCCTATGTCTTCCTTCAAGGCCGACCGAACCCCAAGGAGAATGAGAGGGACAACATCTGACCAATGTTCCTGGTTGGGATGACCTTTGAGTGCTCCTTTCAGCTGTCGGTGGAAACGTTCCACTAGGCCGTTGGCACAAGGATGATATGCCGTGGTGCGCATGTGTTTGGTCCCCAAGAGACGTGTGAATGCTTGCCATAAGTGAGACTCAAACTGACCACCCCGATCTGTCGTGACTGTGCTTGGCGTGCCGAAACGAGATACCTATCCATGACGTGATGAATGCTTGCGCCACTGTCTCAGCTGTGCAATCTGCGATTGGGGTTGCTTCAGGCCAACGAGTAAAACGATCTACACATGTGAGGAGGTATGTACATCCGCGAGACGAGGGCAGGGGTCCGACTAGGTCAATGTGTACATGGTCAAACCGTGCGTCTGGCGTAGAGAATGTGCCTGGTGAAGATCGAGTGTGCCGATGAACTTTGGCTTTCTGGCACTGCACACAGGAGCGAGCCCAACGCCTGACGTCGCTGTTGATACCTGGCCAGACAAAATGTCGGGTTACTAGGCATTGTGTTTCTCTTATCCCCGGGTGAGATTGACAGTGCAGACAATCGAACACATGGCGGCGGAAGCTTTCCGGCACCACTGGTCGTGAAATCCCAGTTGAAACATCACAGAGTAGAGAGACACCATCGGACATCGCTATCGGAACTTGCTGGAGATGAAGTGAAGAGTCTGCTAAAGAGTACGATCCTCGAGCTGAGCGGCAGCCATGGCCTGGTAATCTACGATCGTTGTGGTATTTCCAGTGTGAAGAGCATTCACAGGTAAACGAGACAAGGCATCTGCTACTGCGTTGTCAGAGCCAGGGACATGGCGAATGTCTGACGTGAACTGACTGATGTAGTCGAGGTGTCTAGACTGTCGAGGAGAATAGCGATCCGGTTTGCTGGACATTGCAAAGGTGAGGGGCTTGTGGTCTGTGAGTATGAAGAACTGTCGACCTTCCACAAAGTGTCTGAAATGTTTGACTGCTAGGTACACAGCAAGAAGTTCTCTATCAAACGCACTATAACGTGTCTCGGCTGGCTTGAGACTCTTGGAGAAGAATGCAAGTGGCTGCCATTGTCCGTGGATAAATTGCTGGAGGACTGCACCTACTGCCGAGTCTGAGGCATCCGTCATAATGCAGGTTGGTGCTCCCAATTGTGGATGAGATAGCAGCGTGGCGTTGGCTAGAGCCGTCTTTACAGCAGTAAAGGCTGTCGTAGCATCTTCACTCCATACCAAAACTTTAGGAGAAGCTCCAGAAAGAAGACGGTTGAGCGGATGCAGCAGGTTGACTGCATTGGGAATAAATCGTCGGTAAAAATTTACTAAACCAAGGAACTCTCGTAACTTGCGCTTGGATGTTGGCCGAGGAAATTCACGAACAGCTTGGATTTTATTCTCCAGTGGACGAATACCTGTGGAATCCACGTGGTAACCCAAGAAGTCGAGTGACGGAACTCCAAACACGCTCTTGTGAATGTTGATAAGAATGCCATGATCATCTAGACGTTGCAGCACACAGCGGAGGTGTTCCATATGTTCCTCTCGAGAAGAACTGGCGATCAAGAGGTCGTCTATGTATGGATAGCAGAAGGGCAAGCCGTGCAGCACCTGGTCGATGAACCTTTGGAATGTTTGTGCCGCGTTCCGCAATCCAAAGGGCATGCGTAAAAATTCAAAAAGACCAAAAGGTGTGGTAACAGCGGTTTTAGGTACATCCTCAGGAGCCACCGGAATTTGGTGGTATGCTCGGACTAAGTCTATGTGAGTGAAGATGACTGTTCCTTGTAGATTGGCAGTGAAGTCATGTAAGTGAGGTATCGGGTATCGGTCAGGCACGGTAAGTTTATTGAGTGCACGATAGTCTCCACATGGGCGCCAATCTCCTGGCGTGCGCTTCGGCACCATGTGGAGTGGAGATGACCAACTACTGGAAAAAGGCTGGATGATGCCTAACTGCAGCATGTGGTCGAACTCCTGCTTAGCCACCTGAAAGCGCTCTGGAGCCAGACGTCTCGTACGTCCAAAGACAGCAGGGCCAGTCGTGTCGATGTGATGAGTCACAGTGTGCTTGATCGGGCGATCAGTGGAGCATGGCTGCATGACTGACGGGAATTCGGACAAAAGTTTGAGAAATGGGTTGGTCTTGTCCTGTGGAGTAACAGTGAAACCGGAGAATAAGTGATCTCGACAAGTAACTCCTTGAACTCGTAACTGTGTAGTAGAATCGGAGAGTATGCAATGGCGCATGTCAACCAGTAGACGACCAAAGTGGTAGAGGAAATCGGCACCAAGCACTGGTTGAGGTACGTCGGCGATGATAAAAACCCATCTAAACGCTCGGCGTAAACCTAGGTCAAGAGTGAGTGAACGCAACCCAAAAGTTGGTATGTTCGAACCGTTGATGGCTTGAAGGCGTAGTTCTCCTGGTCCGGCAGAACGTTCAGCAGAGGACGGAGGGACGATGCTTACTTGTGCGCCTGTATCAACCAGAAAACGGAGAGCTGTAGATTTGTCGTAAACGTAGAATAGGCGACCTTTCGGGGATGGGCCGGTGACACTGGTCGCCGCTAGCGACCGGCCTGGAAGTTTAACTTCCGCGAACAGGGTGATCGGCATCTTTTTGCTTGGCTGCCAAACTTGCGATGATACCAACACAGGGTTTCCTGATCATCAGGTGAGTCGGATGTTTCAGCTGAGTCGGCAGGGGGTGTAGAGGGGCGACGCGAAGGACGGTTGGACGAGCGAGAAGAAGATCTGGTGCGAGACAGGTTGTGAACCAGCATGCTCAAGCGTGAAACTTGTTCACGAAGCTGATCCACTTCTGTAGCTAAGGGGGGTGGCGTGGAGACACTTGCAATGGCGGTTGGAGGGGCGGCAACCTCCATTACTTTGTCAGCGAGATCAGCCTGTTGTTCTAAACCAGTACCATCTGGCGTGGATGCCAGAACCATCCTCACATTTGGTGGGAGGCGTTGAAAAAACAGCTCTCTGAGGAAAGAATCATCAGTCAAGCCAGGGCGATCACCAAGAAGCTGCCTCATGCGACGTAGTAACTGAGTAGGCTTCCTGTCACCTAGCTCCTCAGCAGTGAAGAGCATCTGAAGCTTTCGTTGCTCAGAAGCGGTGGTGCGCTTCGTTAGTTGAGCCTTGAGAGTCTTGTAGGGGTCGACTGCAGGGGGTCTGATCAATAAATCTCTCACCTCGACGGCAAACTCGGGGGCTAAGGAGGACACTATGTAGTCGAACTTCGACCGTTCGGAAGTTATACGGCGGCAAGCAAACTGGGCTTCGACTTGAGCGAACCATAACTCTGGGTCCGCGGGCCAGAATGGCGGTAGCTTCAACGCCACGAAAACAGCTGCGATGCCGGGGGCGGAGCCGCCACCGGATGTTGGAACGGGGTCGTCATGGGATGAAGTTCTGGCAGGACTAGGCGGGTATTCTCTAGTACTCTCTCGAACCGGGCTGCTTCCTCCAGACATGGCTCGTCGGGGTCACCAATATCGCGTGGTTCTAGCGATTCAATTTATAGGTTTACAAATACCAAATAAACTCGGAATACTGACAATACAAAACTCAGTGAGAAAGTGATACACGTGACGACTGCAATATGACAAGACTGACAGTTCAAAGTTCAGTGTTCGGTAAAGGGTCGACGTCCATTCGAGCTCCACCACATACCAACCTCTAGCTCAGGGATTTACGACCCCTGAACAATCTCACTTATCGATTATTATTGTTAACTGTATTTATTTTTGTCTCACTGCAGAATAGGCTTCAGTGTAGAATCCACCTCTGGCGGTGTTTGTTGTAACCTCCTGCTACTGGTGGCTACCCTTTCAGGAGTCGACTAGCTCAGATTCCCTAACCCCAAAGTTTGAGTGAGACTACCCAATCACAGAGTGTTAGTGGAATTATTCAGTCACAGAGTGTGATTAGTACTCCTCAATCACGAATGGGGACTCCCCAACTACTAAGTGAAACTCAGAGTGAAGAGTCGTCCCAAACAAGTAGACTGAGAAGCACACCAACTCAACCATCACAGTCTGATCGACATTGCCAGCAGCCTGCACACTATCAACAGCCACATTCCTCCTCTGAGAATGCACAAATGGTGCAGTTCATAGCTTGTCAGCAAATGGAAATGCGAAAGCAACAGCACAGACTTTAGAGACCTGCTTTTGAGTAGACAAGAAGATGAGAAGAGGGTCAGGGAGCTTCAACAACAACAGTTGGAAACACAGGCCAAACAAGTTGAAGCCCTCCAGCTACAACTAAACTCCACAAATGCTGAGAGAGTTAAGTTGGAAGGACAAAGACGAAAGGAAGAGGAAGAAGCTAAGAGAAAGAGAGGGAAGATGATAGGAGGAGTAAAGACAATCTTATGAAAAAGACAACTCCAATTAATGAAAAGGATACCACCTTGAAGACTATCTTAACGTAGAAAGACATATGGTGTTCTGCGAAGTGCCAAAGTAGTATGACTGGATTTACTATGAGGTAGCAAACATGTCGGGAAAATATTTAGGAATTATTAACTCTATGGATACATCTGAGCCATATGATATCTTTCATGTCAAGTTTCTGAATGCAGCTGGGTACACAGACAGAGCTGCAGCCACAGCTCTTTTCCATCCTGTTGGCAATGAAATACGTAACCTTACCCCTGAACAAGTCATGTCTCGATTGGACAACTCCACTAGGAGAATCTTACACATTGCTAAGACAGTCCAGGATGCTTGTTTCTTCATTAAGCTAGCATGGGTTCGAAGCAATCTGGCACCTCGAGTAAACAGCTATGTAGATTCAAGAATTCCAGAAAATTCAGAAGACATCCGAGCAGCACTACAAGCTTTTTATAGCACTCGAGGGCCACTCATGCTACACTTTGATTGAACAGGACACAAACCTTGTTGGACATCCATGCTGCTAGTGTGTCAACAAACCTTCAATGCTTCAGGTGTGGCAGAAGAGGTCATATGGTAAGTGAGTGTTCCGATTCACCCTATCATGGAACTAGGATAGCATCAAATCAGGAGTCCCAATCACAGATTATCACTAGTTTTGCATGCAGTAACAGGGAACAAAAGCTCTCAGTGTCCCCATGAGACTCAACCAACTAAGTTCTGCACAGTCTAACCCCAGCAACAACTCAGCGAACAAGCAAGATGGAAAGAGAACTAATGTTATGGCTGAACCAGACAGACTTCAGATGCCTGGGAAAGTTAGACAGATGGATGTAGCTTTCATCCTGGAAACCAGGGCCTCCATATCTGTATAGTATCAGAGGAATATGTAAGTCCTGCAGAGCGTGACAAAGGTTTTACTAAAGTAGATGTTAATGGGGAAAGTGTTGTAAGTCTAAGAAGAAAACTGAATGCTCCTTGAAGGCAGATTTTCCAGTGCTCAGCGTCACCACATGTGCCGAGACAACGAGGGAGATGATGAAGAAAAATGAAGAAAAGAAAGATTTAGATCTAGCAAGGCCTATGGTGAGTGAAATAATTGCTGTAGATCCTTCGGTTGATGTAGGGAAAATAAATGGTGAGGAGGAAGGTAGACTGTGCTTGGGAGATGAGTTGAAACTTTCAGTTAGTATGGATGAGGAGTTTGGAGGAGGTAAAAATGATGAGACCGTACAGCCTTGTGTTCTTCAACCCTTTTACTGGCAGGTGACTGACCACCAATTCTGTAAAGAATGGACACATTACTTTTAAAAACTTTTTTCCAGTAAAGATTTATACCACTACAAACAATTCCGAAGCAAACTGAGCTATTTAGAAAATGCCTGCAATAGCTCCAGACTGCTGTTTGAAAACAATTTTAGGAAAATATTTAGTGCTTACGGATGCGCCTTTTTTTATTTTTATGAAGTATTACTTCATGTCAGAGAAACTGTATTAAAACAACAACAACTGTGTCGCCATTCTAGTGAATAATCGTAATTGTCAAGCGAACCATGGCGCCATGTGGCGTTTGAAACTGAGGTGGTAGTGGACGTTATATTCCCATTTAGGTACTGCCATATAGAGTGATAGTGAAAATAGAAGTTAATATAATACAATATATATAAGGGGCTTTAGTTATTATTATTTTTTTGTGGGCTGCACAGTTAGTTGACGTAGACATGTTGCCTGTAGTAACATTTTGTAATAATTTATCAAATATGGAAGTTAATGTGTTCAATGTTCTTTGTGTTTAGATGAAGCTGAGTGAATAGAGATTGTCTTAAAGGTGTGTCTGTGATGGATGATTGAAGAACTCTACATCACTGAGGAAGTGAACTGTCATCATTGAACCTAAACATACAAACATACAATTTTTTGTGTCATCTCATACCCGTATTGTATGTGAAATAATATTTACTGTATTACTACCTGAATATAATCACATGGCGTTACAGTACACTTTATATTGGCGAAGAATTACACCCTATAGGGTGTGTTTTGGTGTTCATATACACTGTAGGAGTGTAGTGTAACACTCCTATGAGTGTGATAGGGGTGTAATGGTACACCCTATTTGGTATACTAGGAGGGTGTTTGAAGGGTGTAACGGGACACTAATTGGGGGTGTATCAATACACCTCATGGAGTGTAGTACAGCCAGTGTAGTTGGAACACCAAAAGAGGTGTAATGTAACACCACGTTTTTTACAGTGTGGGGGACAAGAATTTCATTAGAAGGCTGGCCTTCTGTTCAAAGCCTGTATTGATCATGAATTTCAACGTGCTATTTACTTGTAATTCAAAAGTCTTTTAGATTGCAGCTGATGACAATAGCCCACAAGAGATCCGGCTACTTAGGACATCGCAACATCCTGCAAATCCAGAGGAGATGCTTTACATGGCCATTGATGTCTAAAGGTGTGCAATATTATTGCAAGAGTTGCCAGATATGCCAGGTCTGCAACAAGACTGAACATCGTGAAGACTCCTATGGTTGACAAACCACCTCTCTCTGAACCATTTGAGCATATGGCCATTGACATTGTGGGTGAATTGCCAAAGGTGGGTACACTCATGTTTTAGCCTGTGTGTGCATGGCCACTCGTTGGCCTGAAGCAGTACCTCTTAAGTATTACTGTGAAGAATGTGGCTGAGGGATTAATCAATATATTTAACCGCACTGCCATCCCACTAGTGCTATTGTCAGATCAGGGAACCCAGTTTACAGGGGGATTGATGAACCAGCTTTGTACTGCCCTAGGGATCCAGCCTGTGAACGACTGCCTACCATCCCCAAACTAATGACATTGTCGAGAGGATGCATGGACGGCAATCTCCTACCATGACTCACTTTTCTCTAACTTTGAGTTGGTTTGTGGGTGCAATGCGAGGACCCCCTTAGAATTGGTCTATAAGAGTTTGGTTGATTCTGATGAGATGCCCCTAAACCTATATACTTGGGTAGAAGAACTCTGTGAGAGAATGGAGCTAATGAGAGACGTTGCAAAGGAAAGAGGTGTATGATAAAGGTACAAAGCTGAGCCTGCTTCCTCAGCATTCTTCTCCATGGGTATTTAAAAGGGAGATTTAGTGTTACAGAGAATTCCAGGTATGGATAAGAAACCTACTGAATCTTGGTCTGTGCCCTTGCAGGTAATCAGTAAAGTGAGTGCAGTCAATTATCGTGTAGTAGATGTGTCTGGGAAGGGTAAATCAAAAATAGTGCATGTGAACAGTTTGAAGGAATATGTCATGAGGGAGGAACCGTAAATAGGCTTACAGTAGTGGCCTTGGATGGGGAAGAAAGGAATGCATGCACCACTAAATTAACTGGTGTATCTCCTACAGCAAACCCAGAAGGCTTAACCAGGACAGCAACACGTACTTTGTACCGTACCAACTTGTTGTCTAGTACTATTACTACAATTCATATAATACTATAGAGTTACTTGCTGGTTATCTAGGTCATGTCTGAGGAATAACCCAATAACACATCCACTGTGATTATGTCAATAAACACTGGTGATACAAAACCCATTTCTTAGTGCCCTTACAAGCTTCCAGAGAAGTTAAAAGATGGTGTGAGAAAGGAAATTTTGAAATTGATGTGATGCTGGTATTATAGTGGTGTTTTCAACATGGTCCTCACCCACTGTACCAGTTATGAAATTAGACAGGTCTGTTCGGTTGTGTGTCGATTACAGGAGACTGAACAGTGTGACACAGAGTGATGGCTATTACATGCCTACACTAGCTGAAATATAGGAGCGGGTTGGTAAGTGCTGTGTTTTATGTAAGATAGACTTGGCTAAGGGATTTTACCAAGTACAGTTGTCCCCTGATACTAGGGAGAAAACATCCTTTGTGTCTCCATTATGGTAAATATGAATTCACAAGGATGCCATTTGGGTTGAAAAACACACTGTCAGTTTTCCAAAGAGGGTATTGTGTAAAGACCTTGCTGATTGTGCAGCTCCTTACCTTGACGATGTATATAGTCGTTTTTTTCTGCATCCTGGTATGACCATCTACACCATTTAAAGCAGGTCCTTGTGTGTTTTTGAGTACAAGTTTAACAGCAAAACCACAAAAATGTGATTTTGGTAAGTCTCACATAGAATACCTTGGTCATACTATAGGAAGTGGAACTGTGGCTGTACCTGCCCATCGTTTAAAATCAATGTCTAAGTTTGTGCAACCTGTCACCAATCGGGATTTGTGCTCCTTCATAGGTGCAATATCTTACTATTGAAAGTTCATTGCTTCCTTCAGCCTCTACTCATACAAACTCACCCCAGCCACTGCCAAGACCACTCTAAAAGCTGTCGGTTGGAGGAAATGCTGGAGTCTTTCCATTACTTGAGTTCATTTTTATGTCATGTTTGTTCTTTATGTACCTGTTCAAACTGATGATTTTCTTTTTTGGAGACCTATGCATCCATAGCTGGTATTGGTTGTTATAAATATACATAGACATAACACTGCATTACCATGTGCATTTTACTTCAGACAACTAAAAGGACCACAAGATCTACATGCCAAAACACTCCATTTGAATCAGGAGTTGAATGAACTGAACGCTATATATCAATCAATTGGCAGCTAATATGAAGGAACTGCAAAATGAAAATGGCCACTTTGAAGAAGAAGCATGTAGCCTTTTTGACAAGGTTAATAGCAATGATTGTGATACATGTATTGCTAATGCATTGTTTGCAATAAAATTACCAAAATTAAATGTGGATATTTTTTTCTTAGTGGATGAAAGCTGAAGACCAGTTGTCTGACCTTGAACTGGATCTACATGACAAAAGAAAGGAAACACTCAGTTTGAACCAGGATTTGGATGAAGTGAAATATACACATCAGGCAACAAAAGCTCAGATGGAGGAACTACGCAATGAGAGTTCAAAGGTCACCTCAACCATATTTACAACTATATAAGAATCTGTCTACACATTGATAGGCCACAGTTTATATGTGAATTGTTGATCTGCATCCTGATGGGTCACAGTGCTGGATCTGAAAGCATTTTATTTCGTACAGAAAGTAATATTGGAATCTTCAAGTAGAATTACTAACATGGAGGCTATTTAGTAAACACAAAGATTCATTTTAAGAAGTCCCAAAGCCAGTCTCTGGAAGACTACATCAAATTGCTATTGTTACAGTACAATAAAAACTAATTATACTTTTTTTCCAAAAAACTAGCTACCTCATTATGCTAATAATTACACTATTTATGCTAGCATAATATGCTAGTATTTATGAATCACTTATTACCCTCAAAATCATGCCAGCATAATTTGCCAACCCCTAGTGAGGTACACTTAATTAAAAAAATGAAACTAATTCATGAGAATATACGAAAGTACAAAGACATTTAGCTAGTGATGAAAGTAGATTTATATAATTGTCAAATTCAACCATGAAGGAAAAAAATTGAATAAGCAACAACCTCTGTCCAGAATGAATAAATGCTGGGCTTGTTCCACTTTATATTATTTTGGTATACTATGAACTTGGTCTGCCATTGTATAAGGATGTAAGTAGTAAAAAAAATTCAGACTCACAGCATATCAATAATTAGAGAGCCCCCCCCCCCCCCCCCCCCCCGTCTAAATCCGCCCTTGCCTATACTACCAGTGTTACCTATGCTACCAGTGCTATCTATAATGCTGCTATGTGGTAGTATCATTGAACAGGGGGTGTAAGTCCTCCCTGAGCTCAAGTTGGGAAGAAATGAAGGACCAGCCCAGTAGTGGGCAACATGTAAACAAACCAGGGCCTTAGCTAGAGTAGCTGTAGCTGTCAACAAGTTGGCAGAGATAGGCTTAGGTTAGTATAATTTAAAGAGACAAGCACATAACAGGAAGACTGAATAACAACCGAACAAACATGTGGTCACACCAGAGCAATAAGCATGTGCAGAAACACTCGCACACACATACAAACACAATTAACACACAATGCAATGAGTCCAGCTCAGTCCTTCAGTGCATGTAGTGCACTGCACTTTAGTGGCGGTTGTTCGGTCCAGCAGATCCCGAACAATCATTATAATGATATTCATGAACTGTGACTTTTACACTGCGGTAAAACGGGTAAAACTGTCTACTGTCACTGTGCAGAGTGACAGTCATGAGCTACCAGTGTTCAGGACAGGTCCAGTATTGATGAGCTACCAGTGTTCAGGACAGGTCCAGTATTGATGAGCTACTACCAGTGTTCAGGACAGGTCCAGTATTGATGAGCTACCAGTGTTCAGGACAGGTCCAGTATTGATGAGCTACCAGTGTTCAGGACAGGTCAAGTATTGATGAGCTACCAGTGTTCAGGACAGGTCCAATTGATGAGCTACCAGTGTTCAGGACAGGTCCAATTGATGAGCTACCAGTGTTCAGGACAGGTCCAATATTGATGAGCTACCAGTGTTCGGGACAGGTCCAATATTGATGAGCTACCAGTGTTCAGGACAGGTCCAATTGATGAGCTACCAGTGTTCAGGACAGGTCCAATATTGATGAGCTACCAGTGTTCAGGACAGGTCCAATATTGATGAGCTACCAGTGTTCAGGACAGGTCCAATATTGATGAGCTACCAGTGTTCAGGACAGGTCCAGCAAGGATGAATTGGCAGTTATATAAAATATTATATGAAACATGGGATGGCATATGGGTATAGAACATAATAGGTTTCATGTTTTTCAGTCCTTTCGAATAGGAAATTTTGCCATGTGTTGTATAGGATACGTACACATTACGATGATGGTTACTCAAAATCAAACTATTATCTTGTCACTTTTGTATAATTTATTACGTGAAAACTTGTATGATGTACAGTTACAGTATACAAATGAAATTAAAATAACCATTTATGAAATCTGTATATATTTTGAAGTAATCCTTGTGAAATTGAATGCTAGGCTTTCTATTACTAATATTATGTAATATAAAAGTTTGGGCTAATTATAATATTTGTATGAAACTGAAAATTGTTTAGTTAGTTGTGTATGATCAACATCGCATATGTACGAACAATAAACAAGAATTATGACTTCATGATCGTGTCTATGAACTGTGAGCAAGCCGGAGTCATTGCAGAGCAAGGCAAGAAGAGTATTATGGAAGTGGAAGTTAATAAAGCTGATGAGACACATCTTTATTCAATGATTAACATGCAGACGAAAGTCACTATCAAGAACAGTTCATATGAAGACTCTCTTTTAACGAAGGAGAAAAAAAGTGCAGTCACTGCTATGCCAGTGTATGCTACTGTGAACAAAAGGAAGAAAAAATCTTTGAAGGACTCTGATAATGATTCTGAATTGGAAGGCACTTCATATCAAGATAATGTAACAGAGAGTCAATTGAATGCAAGTGAAAAAACTCAAATGAAAACAATAGCTGCAGTATTCCTCGTGGTGATATCAATGGTACTGTTCCTTATTTCTCTCATTTTATTCATTGTACTTTTTGTCAAAGTCAATAATTTAGAGCAAACTCAGTCGTCAGGTCAAGAGACTATCCATGGAAAGGTGACAAATATCAGCGAGGAACTGCTGAATCTTCACAGCGACATTCAACGTCAACTGGATCTTCTTCAAAATATTCCATCTTCATGTGCTGACATATTGCAACAATTTCCAAATGGTCCTTCAGGTTATTACATAATTAAGTCCAGCAACAATTCCCCATTAATCAGTGTCTTCTGTGAAATGAGTTTAACTTGTGGCAATGTCACCGGAGGATGGACTAGAGTGGCTCAATTAGACACACACAACTGCCCTCCAGTACTGGTGCACATGAACTACAGTGGAATTGATACTTGTATTCGAAATGATACAGCATTTGGATGCACATCTCTGATTTATAACTCATTTAATCATTACTCAAGTGTTTGTGGAAAAGTGCGAGCATATATCATAGGAACTCCAGATGGCTTTCATGGAATGGAGTTCAATGTGACAGATAATTATTTGGACGGAATTAGTTTAACTAATCTAAACACTCACATATGGTCATTTGCAGCTGATTCTTTTAGAGACCCACTTCCTGAGTATAAATGCAGCCAAAACAAACCAGATTTTGTTGGCAATGATTTGACCTACGATGGTACAAATTGCAATGAGGGACATCTGTGTGGCAAGTTATGGGATCGGAACAGATGCGGCCTATTTACTCCTCATATTCATAAGCAGCTAAAAGAGAACACAACTGCAGATATTACGGTGAGGGTTTGCCGTGATGAACAGAGGAGCAATGAAGATATTGCTATCAGTGCCTTAGAACTTTATATAAGATAGAAACTTATTGCATTTATATTGTATACTTTGCCAGGAGTAATTTAAGTAGCAAGCATCATGCATTATAAAAACAACAACAAGGTTTCACATTAGAAATAGTGTTTTATCAGTAATTTAGATATGTTACATTATTGTCATCAAGTCTGTATTGCAAATGTATTGCTATATAAACTTCAATTTTAACTTCATTGTAAAAGGTGGTTTATTGCAAGATACAGCAGTTAATTGACGAAAATTTTACATTAAAATTTTTATACGATATTCCCGTTATTTCCTAATAAATTAGTTCTAATAATGCCCTATTTGACTGTTACTGTGAAATTATGCTTGAATGCAACACAAATTACTGTATTATACATAAAATTTATCCAGATACAACAATAAACACAAATCTGTCATCGTAGTAATGTCTACCACAAGCGTCAAGACTTAAAGTGCATACACTGAAATACTCAAAAATCTTTCCTTACTTATAAACAGTGATATAGCTACATTTAGAAGATTTATGCCTAAATTTTGGTTGTCAGCAAGACAGCTTAAATGTGAATTTACGTACATATGCCATTTACATGAACAATGAACTAATAGTGCCAAGCTAATAATTATTAATATAAATACCCATGTATATACATATACATAGCTAAGTATGATAATTCAGTCATTCTTGGCTGAATTAATTATATTAGTAGAAAATATTCTCGTTCTAACAGCCAATATTATGTTAATTAAAACTCAACCCGATGTTTCGACTTCTTGCCGAAATCCTCTTCAGGGGCAACTGAGGTTGAACTCTTCGTGGTGATATAATATGTGTGTATACATAATTACACATATCAAATAATAAGGTGTTAACTTCAGTGCTGCCTACAAATGATTCTGTAAAACAATTAAAATGTACACACTTTGTTTGCCTTCTTATTGTCATTCAATCCATTCAATGACTTTTGTAAACAAGTCAGAATTGGGGAGAAAAATTGACTGTCAAATAATTGAACCCAGGACTACTTCATTACATCATAAGCACTCTAAAGAATGATCAATTTTCAAATTCTGTATTCACTAGGGATACTGTTATGCTACAGCCTCCCCCTAAACAGATTATGTAGCTTCAAATATTGCCATTTTTATCCTTTGCTCAGACAAATGTGTATTGCAGTAATAGTGTTAAGAATTTATTTGAATATGTTTAGTGGCATAGCCTTCCTAAAAAAAATATGGATGTACAAATATATAAACCGTAAAAAATGGGCTTGCTATGTTGAGCTACTGTGCATATCACTGAAGACATAATGCTCAAAATAAGATCCATAACGCTTGGGTGTTTATGGTGAGGAAACACCGGGGGGGGGGGCGCTGGAGTCCCATGCCGTTCACCCCCCCCCCCCCCAATTTTAGCCATAATTAATAATGCCCATCTCTAAATTTCAGTGGCAATGTTATACAGGATAACCATCCTCAAGGAAACAATAAAATGATTGCAAAAAAAATGAGTCCGCAATTAAGTATTAAAAAAAATATAGGTCTTACTGCAATACTTTTGTCTCGAGTGATAACGATGGTATATAGCTTGATAGTAGCTGTTGTTGTAGTCCAAATCAGTCGAGTAGAATTAAATATAAAGCTGCATGACCATTTTAATTAGTTAGCTATCAGATTTAGTCCATTTTAATCTATATGTACATATTTCTGGAAAACGTCAATGTTTTTGCTAACCCCTAATTGTTTTGACGAGATTAGTAGGCTGTCTTGTACACCTCAAAATATGTTTGTTCCACTGCAAGCTGCATTAGCAATTTATTAGTTTATCATTTCTTGTAATAGCTACAGCCTCCCTCTGCTCACAATTTTGACATGTGGGATGAATTTTATGACAATTTAAAGGTCATTAATTTAATTCATTATTACATCTCATCTATGAATGAGACTGACCATCTCGACCATATGGCTGTCTCCATGACTATCAATACTTAGATTTGACTTTAAAGGTTGCCTAGGTTGAAGAGCGTGGCATCAACTTCATGTCGCTAAGGTTGTTACATAGATATATTCGTGTATCTATGGTTGTTACAACTTGGCTTTTGCGAAGATAAAGTGTCGCCCCAATCCAGTGAGCTCTGCTGCTCACTGTATGCTTCTCAGGTAAAGGATGTCTGTATGCGTTACTGCTGTTGTATTAGCTCACTTTATAAGTAAATACTAACTTTACCTTTGACTACACTTTACCAGCTAACTGCACGTGTTTCTAGATTACGAGATTCTAGAAGACACTGCAAAATGCATGCATATGGTGTGGTTAAATTAGGGTTTAACCTCAATTTCTGAAATCATCCCGCGAGTGAGTTGACGCTTGGTGAAGAAAGCATGTCGGACGATACGCTGTACGAAATTCTGGGGGTCTCCCGAAGCGCTTCGGATGGTGAAATTCGAAGAGTATGTTATACACTACGCTTGCTAAATGACGAATTCATGTTCTAGTACGACTACTGTAAAATGAAGTGTTGTATCTATTCTGTAGGAGTATCACAAGCTAGCCAAGAAATATCACCCAGACAAAAATCCTGGATATGAGGAAAAGGTTAGTCTCAATTTAAATATAAGGACAGGCTGTGTCCAATCTAGTAATAAAACTATACATTTAACAGGGGGGGGAAATGTTTTGGTAAATTTTGTAGAAGGGGGAGGATTTTCTTTATTCTCCCATATAGTTTATTGTTATTATGATGACAGTAGTATGAGTTCTTTACTGTGAGGTGGGTACTGATATTTATGTGTGTTTAGTTCAAAGAGATCCAGGAGGCGTATGAGGTTTTGTCAGATCCTGATAAGCGTGGAAGATACGATCGCTACGGGCTGTCTGCTGTGAAAGGCGAGTCATCGTCTGGATTCGGAGATATACCTTTTGGTGGAGAAAGTCTATTCTCTCAATTTTTTGGAGGCGATATGTTCGGTGGTTGTAAGTCACTATTTTTGTTGAGTTTTTAGATTATTATTGGTGGTTGTTTTGGTTCTTGATGTTTTTATGTTGTTTGTGTTGTTTATAGTTTAGTGTATAGAGTTCTGGTGATGTATATGCATGGACAATGTTTTATACCTGTAGAGGTTAGAGAATATTTATTTTAGTTCAACCAGCGGTTGAACTCCCATTACCATATATCTCAATGGTACGCTGTGGCTACTACTCTTTCTCTTTCCAGTGTATTGCACTAGTCATGAGCGATGGTTTATTTAGAGTGCTGTTTAAATTAAGCTCATGGCGGAATGTGGAATAAGAAATGGTCATTCAGTGTTGCGAAGTTAAACCTGTTAAGAAAGAGAAGTAGAAGTACACTGAAATCTGTAGTTCTTCAGTATTTATCTTGTTATTTTTTTCATCATGTGTTCTGAGATTCTAAGTTAAAAGGCTGCAGTATAAAAAAAAAGTGGCTCGATATATATACTGTATATATATTTTTTTCCCTTTTTTTCAATTGTAGTGATTTTGAGCTTTTGAGTGCCCTATGTGATAATCTGCTTACTTTGTCATGTTGAGTCCCATACATTGGATTCAACAGTCTATGTCTCATTGACTTCATACTGTAAAACCATAACCAACAATAATATCCCCTTTTCTTACTCGGTGGGTATTGTGAAGAGTCCAGAGTTACCTTAAATTGTACTATTAGCTATATTGGTGTAATAGTATAAACTACTTCTGAAGGCCTGCCGAGTGAGCAGACCCAGTGGTTTCATACGTGTTGTTTTGTGTGTCACTTTCTTACGTCATAGGTAGTATTTTACTGTTGTCTTGTGTGTGTGTGTGTGCATTTCTTACTTTCAGTTGGAGGAGGTAGAAGTAGGAGAAGAACAAAAGGAGAGACAGTTGGGATTCCTTTAGAGTGAGTGGGGACGGAGGGACACATATATAAGTCAATGGAGTATGAATGGCAGGTTACAGTAGCCACTGAAGAAAGGGAAACTTTGGGACTTATTATATTGTATATTGAATTCATTTTTACATGTGTGTGGGAAGAAACATTTTTCTTTCCCTTTTTTATATATATATATATTTTTTTTTTTAATTAATTTTTTTTAAAAATTTTTATTTATTGGCGAGCAAGCAAAGAGCGAGGCACTATCAGCGGTAACTCAATTGAAAATCGGGGATATTTGTTTATATTATGTTTAGACGTACGTAAGGCATTTTTGTACTTTGACCCTCGCATTTTTGTGATAATTCTGTGGTCAACCCCATCCCAAACTTCACTAAACAGAATCCTCCGGTTTATCGATCAGTACCCGAATCACCTAGAAATGAAATTGTTTACCATTTTGAATTCTTTTGGGGGTGCAGTTAAAATGTGAAAAATTACTGGAATTCCATTTCTATTCGAGTTAGTGACGGTGGTAAGTCAATGCGTTCTTTGTCATGGTTATAAGTCGTATGCAACAGTATTTACTTCAAAATGCATTGTCCACTAGACTAACCACGAAGGTAAGTCGTGTAGGTGTATGTCCAGTTGTGTCAAAGCATTGTGCTTTACAGCCACTGCTTAGCTAAAAAATATCACAAAGAAAGCGTTTAAATAACGTGTATTGTTTTGTTGTTTTTTTCCTTCAATTCAAGCAGTTGCAGAGAGTTGTTACTACGGCACTGAAATCCCTTTACCGTGTATGTGTAATTTAAAAACTCGACCTTATTTTCAGTAGCTTCAGTGTTAGAAGTCAAAATCATTCATATAAAAATAGTAGTCTTTAGGCTCGGATGTTATCAGGTGGGCGGAGTTGGGAAGATCCGCTTGAGAGAGAGAGATGATCTGATAATACTGTATAGTGTTTTATTATTTCTGATTGTTCTGACTTTCTGTTGCAGAGTTTCTCTGGAAGAGTTGTACAATGGTGCAACAAAACACGTGGAGTACAAGAGGAAGGAGTTGTGCAGATTGTGCAAAGGGTAAGGATTAGTGAACTTGAAAGTGTACCTCGAGTTTGTTATTATAATTATCCCCGTAGAATTATCCTTTTTCTCATGAGAAAAAGGATCCAGAAGGACTAAGTTTTTTTTATGTTGTTTTTTTTTTTGTTTTGGATATATTTTTTTTGTTTTTTTTTGTTGTTTTGTTTTTGTTTTTTTTGTTTGTCTTTTTTTGTTTTTTAGACTTTTTTTTGTTTTTTTGGTGTTTTTTACACTTTTTTGGAGATGTATTTTACATATATATTTTAAAAAGAGGTTGTCATAGCTCAGTGGTTAGAGCACTGGTGGCTAAAGCCATTTTCCTGGGTTCGATTCCCCGGCGACAACTGAGATTTTTTTTCACATTTTACCTTTGCTTTTATCTAGACTCTTTGATGGAGAAAGTGTCGTTCTATCGCTATTATTATGAACTGTTAAAAAGTTTAGTGATATCTGTTGTGGAACTTTTTAGGCAGATCCCTTATGTGTATAGTTATGATGTGCATTCTGCACAGGGCATTTTTAGAACCAAACTTGAGAGAAGTCAAATTATCTAGTTTGAGGAGGTTTTCTCGTGACAAAAAGTCACCGTGAAGGTCATGTTAATTAGGGGGGGTTGAAATGCCCCCAAAAACTCTTGAAAATCCTTGTTGTGTTGTAGAGTGTGGCACTGATATTGACACAGTTCTCTCTCTCTCTCTCTAGATCTGGTACGAACAGTGGTAAAGGGTCATCAAAATGTTCCAAGTGCAGAGGGTCTGGTATCCAGGTGAAGCTACACCAGATAGGACCAGGTATGATGCAGCAGACACAATCTCAATGCTCAGACTGCAATGGATCTGGCGATTTCATCAGAGAGAAAGACAGATGCAAGAAGTGCAAAGGAAGTAGGGTCTTGGAAAATAACCATAAACTAGAGGTGAGGGAGACTATGGGGTGTAGGCGCGCACACACATACATATGCACAAGGGTTACTCGATATATTATTTTGCTAGGGGTGGGAGACACTGTGTGTGCTTAACCACACCCACTTATGACCCATACTACTTTGATGCACATACATAAATGACAGTGTTAGCTGAGGAGAGATAGATTCATCCTCTTTCGTGTAAAATCCTGCACACACTCTCTCTCTATCCCCCCCCCCCCCCCCACACACACACACACACTTTCCCCTCCTGTCATTAGACAGAATAGCTAGGTAGTTCTTGCACGAGGTGATGTTGAACTGCAATAATTATTCTATTTCTGGTGATGTTGAACTGCAATAATTATTCTATTTCTGGTACTGGTGGAAATTGTTGAGGGTTATATGAATTTATATGCACCAGTTGGAGTTCTGCTACGTATATATATATATATATAAATGCTACTATACTGTGCAGTGTATCCCATTTACTTGTGTCATGTTTTGGGAGTATCTCCAATCAAAGCCATTGGCAGTGGTTGTAACTTCTCTGCTCATGGAACAAAAGGAGATAGAGTGAGAGCTACTGTTGGCTGTGGGTCCCAGCTGCACTCTGAGCTAGAGTGCCTCTCAATGGCACATCTGGTATAGGCAGTGGGTCCCTACATTCCTGAACGTTGGTGTGATTGTGTGTGTGTGTCTGTGACGTGTATGCGCACTTGTGTGTTGGTGTGAAAAGGATGTGATGTGAAATACTGAGAGTCACTAGCTTACATTAGTGCTGGTGTTTAATGAATGGCAGGTGTTGATTTATAATGTGTTGCACTTAGTCACATGTATTCCCTGCTCAAGTACATGTTTGCAATTGCGTAAGATGCTAAATTATGCTAGTTGAAATACAGCGCAATTCTTCTTCCTTATCGCACCCACTCACTCAATGTCTTGCTGCGAGTGAAATTATAATCATGAGCTGCTATTAATTGAGGTATGTACAGACTATTAATGGTTGCTAAGTATATGAGAGTGGAATTGTAAATCTAGCTGCCATGATTCTTAGGTAAGGAGTGGGCCAACACGGAATGGGAATGGAAAAAAATAGAATTCACATTCATCGTGATCATGTGATGCATTTGGTGAGAGTCAGTTTCAGGCTCTAGTGACAGTTTACTAGTTCACACGTTCTTCTTGCTCTCTCTCTCTCTGGTTCGAGTCCAAATAGAGAACACCGTAGATACGTGTACTCTGATTTCAATACCAGATCTCTTCCTCCTATTTCATGTTTGTGGTCAGGCATTAAAGGAAGCTCTCGTGGTTAGTTTTATGATCTTTTTTCTTCTTCAGGTTCAATTGTCTCCCGGAATGAGAAATGATCAGAAGCTACCTTTCCGTGGGGAGGCAGATCAAGTGGTGAGAGAGTCGTGTGTGTGTGTGTATGTAGGTGTAATAATGGTACATACATTGTATGCTTCTCCTGCAGCCTGATGGTGATCCTGGAGATATTATAGTTATCTTACAGCAAGAAAAACACCCAGTGTTTAGAAGAGACGGGCTTGACCTGTACGTCAAGAAAACCATTAGTCTGAGAGAAGCTCTGTGTGGGTTTTCATGTGTGTTGGAGCACTTAGATGGACGTAAAGTCAAGGTCGTTTGCAGTCCTAATGAAGTCCTCTCACCACGTAAGTCATAGGTGTAATCGGGACTGGCAAGGGGTGTGATCAACATTTTGGAGGGGGGTATAGTCAAGCTGTTAGCACCTGTGACCCTGTTCAATATTCATAATTCAAGAGCTCTAATCTGTCATGCGCGTGAAGTTCCCGTATTAATTTAACGACCCGTACAAACAGTTTTGTGATAAAATGATAATACCGGTATATCGCCCGCTCTACTTGAAAGATTGTGTCCTTCTCTTTTTGCGCATTGATAGTGCAGGAGTTGTAATGAACTGCTACTGTTACGTATATTTATTGTCATTGCTTGAAACTATTTTATATGTAGATTGTATTCGAGGTGTAGAAAGTGAAGGGATGCTGGACGTCAAATATGGTAACAAGGGAAACCTGTACTTCGAATTTGATATTGAATTTCCTCCCAACAACTTCCTGGACATTGACAAAATGCAGGTGAGGTCAAGTAAAGATGGCAGTAGACACGAGTACTTGCAGTTGCCGATAGTGATTGTGGTATGATACGTAGTAGTAAAGATTATGGTGGTCTAATTATTTTGTTTCTTTAATCCATTTTTTCCCTTTCAAACTAAAATCATGAATATAGTATGTATTTATTTAATTTTAATTTTTTTATTTTTCTCCCAGGAACTAGAGAAGTTGCTGCCAGCTAGGCCAAACAATCCAATCATTGACGAAGACGTGGAAGAAGTGCATATGGCGGAGTTTGACGAGTCCCAGGGCTACATCGGTGGTGGGCGTGGTGGTGAAGTCTACCACGAAGGCAGCGATGACGACGACGGAGCACATGGTCACAGAGTCGGCTGCCAGCAGCAATGATACATGACTTGATCTCAAATTAGTTTTAATTACTAAGCAGGCAATTGAAGTGTTGCCTGGGGCAGTGTTGGGGGATACCATTGACAAATTCAAATTTGGGACTCTTTGCCCAGTTTATTCCTGCAGCTCGTTATATTATTTATTGTTTACCACAAGATATTTCATGCAAATAATAATTATTGTACTCCATTAATGATTTTGAAATTCATTCCTCATTGTGCAGCACTTTAATTTTTGCTTACTATAAACTATTACAATACTATTACTGTATGTAATAATGAATTTGTGGGTGGTGAATGGAGCCTTCCATGTAAACAGTTATTTCCGACACAACCAAGGGTAATCTGGCAGAACCAGACCCACTTGGTGTGCAAAGCACGCAGAGGGACTACGGTAGGCATAGATAAATATTGCTTTTTTTTCTGCCTAAAATTCTTTCTCCAATGCTCCCAAACTTGCCCTATAATTCTTTCAAAATGTGCCTATATTTCTCATTTATTGCTTGGCCAAAATTCATGTGATACATTGTGAATTACAAAAAAGAAAGTTTTTAGCGACTGTTATATTGTAGCATAACTGAAGCTGAAACATAGTCTTCCAGTGCTCTTTCCTGAGCACTGGAAGACTGATCCAGCTGCTGCTTGTATAATTACATCATGCATTAATAGATTTTCACACATTCCACATTAAGTAATCTGCTAATTCTAAAAAAAAGTTGCCTATATTTCTAGCATATTTCTCATTGCTTCCATGTGCCTATATTTCCCAAAAAAATTCCAGCAATATTTATCTATGCCTAGTCTACGGACATAGCCATACCAAATTTGTTCTACCTCTCGCGTAGCCAGACCCTTTACCAACCATAACCGCTACGCGGGGAAGGAAAGGGTTAGGAACATACAATACAACAACTTGTTCAGCAGCACCCCAAAAAGGGTGCTCAATTATCACGGGGTCATGGATACCACAAGCATTGGAATGTGATAATTGGAGCACCCTTTTTAGGGTGCTGCTGAACAACCCAGACCCTTTCCTTCCCCGCATAGCGGTTACGGTTGGTAAAGGGTCTGGCTATGCGGGACTACTTTTTACCGCAAATTAGCCATGATTGCTAAACCTATCATTGAAATTGTGTCTGACACGTACAGGAATTTCTATTTTGTAGTTGATGAGGGCTATTCCCAGTAATTTGCTAACAGTAATTAACCACCGCAATATATGTGCGGCAGCACAAATTTGGTATAGCCATGTCCCGAGACCTATTCCAAGGTAGAGGTTTGGTAAAGGGTCCAGCTATGCCAGACTAGTGGTTGGGCTGTTCTACACATGTTCTGTGAAATTGTATGGTTAACTCAAATTCATGTGAACATCAGCTACAGCACAAGTAGCGAGTGAACAGTGATAAATCATAAGGGAATTTTCAATTTTTTAAATCCACACTGAGGTAACAAGTAGTCAAGTAGTGCAACATGGAAGAATGTGGTGTACGAGCATAGAGAAATTATTTTAGTTCCATATCAAGGTCTAATATCTCGGGCGAGTCATCTTTCTGTTTGAGGTATTCATGTAGCACTGTAAACTGGACACGCCCACTGCTACCACAGTCTTGCAGTGAAGATCTGATTGTGTGACAGACTTGATCTTGAATGTGTTCCACCTGGTGGGCAGGTGTGTACTCATCCTCGGTGGATCTGAGTGGAAACATATACAAATACTTATTGATAAAGTCTGCGTACCATATGGGGAGAATATTTTCAAGAGTTGAAGGCAAGTGAAATTACAAATGAATGTCATCCCCATATCGTACGACGAGTATAAATTATTATTTTTTAATTATACAGTGGATATCACTCTGAAGAAGTTTATGTTCGGAGGCAATTCTGCCACACAGTATTAGAGCATTCAATATGTGATAATATTCAACGCTCGCGTGATGTGTAAAATACTTGAAAATATCCTATAATATATGTATAAGCACATATAGACACATGTACATGGATGTATACACATACACCATGGGTTTGAGGAATTATCGCTGGTAACGGTCACAATGGGTGAAATCTGAGGGAGGGGACAGTTAGCCAGTGATAATTCCTGCAGTTGTCAAGGTTTAAACCCTGGTTACCACATCGAACAAGACCTACTAAACACTAGATAGTGTTGTAAGTATATCCAACATCAACAGTATGCGGCAAGGGTCATCACCCCAAAATACCAACTACAAGAAGTGCACTTGGTACAGTTCCCACCGCCTTCAAAAGAAAGCAGTGGGTCGTTAGAACAAGACCAGTTAGGTTCACAAACTAGACTTCATTCTCCAAAAAGAAAGGACCATGGCTCATCGCTTTATACCATAATTATTTATGTACCACACAAAAATGCAATTTTGTGGTAAGCTTATGACTAATTATTTCTTGTAATTTCCTGTTTGGTTTTGTAATCATTGTCACTGCTATAAATGTATCCACTCTTGTGCACTTTAACGATTGATCTTTTAAATCTTAAATATTGTTGGGTCACACAGCAACAGTGTAGTAACAAGAATACTACAAATTTACATACACTTTATGGTGCACAGTTATGCTTTGTCCACAGGCAACTTGGGAGGGTGGTATCGCTTAATTAGAAGGTGATATCATTTTTTATCACATGGTATTTACTAAGCAACTATCCTATAAATACACTTATATACAGTATGTGTGTATACCAGTGCACTGCATGACATACTTACCTGGATACAGTCACAATTGCTGGTCTCCTCACACTTCTCTCCAATACTTTACGGAATGCCCTCATGAGATAGTCTGTCTCTTCAGCATCACTGATGTGGACTGGCAGGTCAGAGACAATCCCTGCAGTGTGCAGCTGGTAGAAAACAAACCAATACCGTAGCTGAGTTATTCTTCAATACAAAAAGTGTGATTATTTCAAAATATGATTGCATTGGAAAACAAACAATGATCTGATTGGTCATGGCATAAGTAATGTAGAGACGAAACTCCCGGGCAACACTTACGTTAAGACAGAATCAGAGTGGGTGATTGCTTTGACAAGCAACTTCTTAGATAATGATTTCAGATATAAATTATTATCCTTCGTTATAGTATTAACATATGATAGCGCGGAAAAATGAGGTATTCCAAATTAATAGCACAAGTGGTGCATTGAGAAATTTCTCGCATCACTTGTGCTACTAATACCATGTATCTTCAAATAGCTGTACCATCAAATCAGAAATTAGCACTTATGTAAAGTTTGCAATTTGTCCATGGATCTAGACATCTGTGCTGTAAAGATGATACTGTGGCACTACCAGCCTTACTGTGCAATGCAGCTTGTTTTGGTGTCAAAAAAGTAATATAGTTTATGTGAGTGATGGCTAAACATATACTTCTAAAATTCGTATAAACACAAAAAGTTATTATGTGAAGACATCTAACCCCGTACACTATTACATTACCAAAACTTGAGTAGAATTCATGAGCAACACTAATTAATGCACACCTGCAGATGCCCTTCCTCTGAACAACACACTTACATATTCGGGATCCACGAAACTATCTCTATAGTAGGTCCACAGATTCTTTTTGATGCTCACCACATGATTTCTAATTTACAGCAAGTAAACAAGCAACTCAAGTTAACAGCGCATGCTTGAAACTTAGAGCCCCATCTCACAACACATACATACTCACACACACACACACACGTCTTATCTGTGAACCAGACAAAGATACTTTATAATGGAACACAAAGGAATTTACTTTGTGCAAACAGTGTAAGTTAGAAACATTATTTTAAACACAAAAACAAAATCCAACCATCCGTTATGTCCCACCCACCCAGCACTAGTATACCTGTCTATTGCACTGAGTTGCACTGGTTGACAGGCTGGGTCATCACCACTGGTGGAGACATCCCTGTCAGCATCTACACTAGAGTCTGTCTTCACACACCACATCTGTTCCAAGTCCTCCAGCTGCTGCTGTCTCTCTCTACAGCAGACAGACAAGGCCTAAACATACCAGTAGAATGTGTGGGATACAGTCAGCTGTAGCTCCTCTCACCTCTTCACTGCAGTCGCGTGGCTCAGTGAGTCGATACAGCCGCTGGATCAAGCTATACTGCTCCTGAAAGGATATGCAATAGGAATCGACACTTAAATAGTTGAAATAACGTCTTCCCATATTCTATTATGCTATTTGGTATGTACAATACATAAGTAGTTGGCGATGTTGTCATGCATGCTCTATAACAGGTCGTATGTAAGCTTTGCGTCCCGTACGATTTAATGATAAATAACCTTATGGTGTTTAACCCAAAGATTTTGTGACTTGATGATGCATATCTCCTCATCATATCTCTTCCCTCACTCGCTCGTGTACTTCTAACTGCACCTCATTCAATTCCCTTAATGTGTGCCTATGTATATTAAGTACTTGCACGTGTGTGCATGTGTAGATCAACTCACCGCAGAGAATATTCCTCTGTAAGGATTGCCAGTGGAAAAGAAATCCAAATCAACATCCAGTATCCAAGCACACGAGGACAAACAGTCAGAAAGAACTGCACAAACATCCTCCACTGATAAGCCCATGGAACATAGCCGTGCTTTCTTACACGATGGCATACACAATGGTGAATCGGCCACAGCAACTTCTTCAATACATTTACTACTGGACTGCGTTTTGTCTGGTAAGGGGTCATCTTTTTTGCTGGTGGTGGAATTGCTACAGCTGCTTTTGTGCTGAGTTGACTCAGTTTCTGATGAGTTTGTTGAGTCAGTGAGAGGATGGAGAGTGACCACATGCAGAGGAATTTCTGAAATATTTATCAACTCCTTTCTAGGCACCCACAGAAGTTCACCAATGAAATATGGTAAAGGAGTGGCGACCCTAGTAGGTTCACATGAAATATCAACAAAAAAAAAATGAGTCCAATATTCCCATTGATATAATTGTGTGTGTTCAAAGCCTGAGGGACTTTTTGTGACAGCACACATGCCCAGTGACTGAAGATTTAACCGTTGCTGGACTTCTCTCTCTCTCTCTCTCTCTTCCTTGACTTCCCTAATTTTATTCAATTTGTAAAGAGTTTGCTTTCTTGCCTTAGGATGCAAGGTGGGGAAGTGTAACAAACTGTCTAGCAATTGCTCATCAAATCTGGAGAACAGCAGACAGAAGTTATCTCACCCATTTAGAATCTGTCCACAAGTCACTCAACCTACATTATGTGTACTTTACACAAAATTGTGGACATTCTTAAAAAGTTAATTAATTAAAAGTGGGGAAGACGGAAGAGGGAAAAAAAGAAGAAGAAGGAATCACTATACTATTCACAATGACAGTACATTCTCTCCATGCTATTGATTAGATACTGTAGGTGTATATTTCATTTTCTATTTCAACTGATATGTAGAAACACAGACTAGAGGTAGAGGTGGCCAGATAGAGTAATACAATTATCTTTTTCATTGAAATACCTGATGTGCCCAGACTTCTTGTCTTTCCCCACCACCAAGTCATGTCGCCCATTAGGGATCTGATGGGCCCAAGGTGGCTTCACCCAAACCACACCCCCTATGTGTCCCATGTATATAAGCGGCAATATCCAGTCTGCTATACTAGTACTTCTGTACAGCTCCTCCTTGTCTGTCACTTCATCTGCCTGCAAAAATATGAATTACCGCTGATATAACCAGAGGAGTAATACTTCTATTAAAAAAATATGATAAATCTTGAATACTATATCAATGATAAATTTTTGATAGTTGAATCCAAAATTAATACCCAAATAACTGTTCATACGCAAGCTAAAAACGGTAGTAATCGTTTAACAAATGCAAATTATTGGCTTACATTTATATCAGGCGAAAGTAAATCAGGATGTGAATCAAAATGGACTAGAAGGCTGCTCTTGAAGGGAAGGATTTTACTAGCTATAGCTCTGTGAATATACGCCAAGGCCTCATCATGATCTTCTACGACATGAACAGGTACACTGGCCATATTCCCAACTTTGACAAACAAAACGTTCCAGACCGCCACAACTCTCTGGTCCCGTTACGTATTTAGGTGGGTAAGGGATCGTTAAGGTTACTCTTCAAAAGATGCTCACCAACAACTTTATTTAGGTTTCTATCTGATCTCTGTCTGTTTCTTTCTTGCACTGTTTTTAGCTATGGCGGTTGAGTGCATTGCAGTAATATCTAAGCAGGTAACAATAGCTAGAGCTTTGAAAGTTGTGTATTTATAGGGCTGTCATATTTGCGTATAGAATTTTCCACTTTATCTGAGGACGGCTTCTCCTCAAGACGAAACTGACTTGCATTTCCAATATCTTGTGCACTCATCGATTGACGTAATAGAAGAGAAAAGTAAGGAGGTACTCCTACACTACTTCTAGGTTAAAATTGCCTCCAAGCTCTAATTCCCCTTGTATTTAGTCGTGTATAAATTTTGCCTTTAGCAGTCGCAGCAGTGCTGTCAAAACACACACTTACATGGTTAATAAGATCAAACTTATTTTTAGCTTTTTATAGTGTGTATGGGTAGTCTGGCGAGCGTGATTTTATCTAGAGTTTTGTGGTGAGGGAGTCTGTTCAATTGCAATGAGGTGACCTGTTCATGTTCCCCATATTGAGTGGGGATAACTGTTGGCCATAACCAGTACTGGTAATGAATCATATGCTGAGTCAGCAGAACAGGTCTTATTGCAGTTTACCAGATCCTTTGCTAGCAAGCAGTAGGTAAAGGGTCTCACTGTGCTTAACTACTTAACTAGTACTGTGTGGTGGGTGTTTGGCTAATCTGATATGTATGTGGGCAGTGAGCTAGAGTGGAAGGTGTGGTCAGGTGTCATTCCTTCCTCACTCTATCCTGGTTTCCCAATTTACCTTCACAGTGGTCTAGAGTGTTCTTCAATGTTGTCAATTCTTGTGGGATTGTCTTCCTTTGTCTGAACCCGACGTACTTAGTGTATAAAACGATAAATAAATGTATTCGGCGAGCGAGCGAGACACTTACAGGAGTAACACAATTGAAAATCGGGGATGTTTTTTAAAAATATATATATATATATATATGTTTGGACGTATGTATGTCATTTTGTACTTTGACCCTCCGTATTTTTGTGTTTGCTCGGCGTTCAACCCCGTCCCAAACTTCACTAAACAGAATACTCTTGTTTAGCGACCATTACCCGTATCACCCTAGAAATTGAATTGTTTACCGCTTTGAATTGTTTTGCGGGTGCAGTTAAAACTCAAAAACTTATGGGAGCTCCATTTCTATTCGAGTTAGTGGCGGTGGTAAATTAATACGCTATTTGTCACAGTTATGAGCACTACTCAACAGCATTTACTTGACAATTCATTGTCCACTAGACGAACCACGAAGGTAAGTCTTGCGTAGGTATGTTCAGTTGTGTGCAAGCATTGTGCGTTACAACTACTATTAAGAATATCACAAAGAAAAATTTAAATAACGTTACTTGATTTTGTTGCTTCTTTTTCAATTCAAACAGTTGAGGGGAGTGGTTACTATGGCATTGAATCCCCTTTACCGTATATGCGTAAATCAACTCGACTTTATTTTAGTAGTTTGAATAACAATAGTGTAGGTTAAGGCTCGCTCGCCATTTGTGCTCAAGCACACCACTAGTTTAATTTGCTGGCTTGATACTGGTGTAGGAATCAATTAGTCATTTCTTATAATGTGGAGCTTTGCGCAATAGAGAAAGGTTTTGAACATTCATATGTGTGTGTAGTACACGACTGTAAAGTATTACATCTATAAGTAAATGTAGATTCATAGAGTACCCAAACATTTGTATTCTACAGCTAGTCCGAAGTTCCACATTATAAGAAATGATTGATTGCATGCATTAGCAATTAGTAATGCATACTTCATAGCTTGGGCTGTTTTTTTTTTTGTGTGTGTGTGTGCTGTTTTGTTGTTGTTATTTGGTAGATTCATGCTTTAGCTGATTTTAGTGATGTGTAAATGACTCTCAGTCTGGCATGCCACACTATATAAGCGTTCATGTCATGATGTGAATGTATGTAGACATGTGGCCTGACATTCCTAGTGTGACGTGGCCTCGTCGTTCTCCCAATTTACGTTTCTTATATTTATCTAATCTGTGGATGGCGTACTAGCTATAATTGGCTGAAAACCTACTGTAATTTCCAATCATATGCTTTAAAACGTGAGAATCACTTGTCTCAGTCTCACACGATACCATTGTTATTCTTCCTCATTTGGGGAGGAGGGAGGGGCAGGATGTTGTAGCGGTAGGCTTCTATGGATGTGCTCACTTGGTTGTGGAGGACACAATTAGAATATTGGTTGCTGTGAGGCAATCCTGTGAAGCCTTGTCGTCCGTAGGTCCGTGCATTCATGTACATCCTGGGATGTTTGAGAGATACAGAGAGGGCGTAGTAAACAGGGAAACAACACACGCACCGGCCGGTGAATACATACGTATCCTCTTTTAAATTGCTATGGTAGCATTGTTTACTTGGGTTGTGGAGTCAAGTGGTTTCCCATTGGTTTGACAAAGACCAAGTGAGGCAGCCAGCCAGGCATTGCTGGAGTGTGTGGCCATAGCCTGTGGCTATGTTTGAAGAGTTGGCAGTTCAGGTTTCCTCTGTGTGAATTTCCGCCTGTGAGTGGGATGGATTCCTTATCTGACCACCAGGCTGCCCATAGGGGTTTGAGGCTTGTTGGCATGCAGTTGGAGTGGAAAGCCTTGGAAGTGAGAGAGAGAGAGAGTGCTAGGTGAGTGTAGTTCCTTCCTTCCTCTCCCTTTGCTGTGATACCTTATCTTTGGAGTTGCCAGCACCAGTAGTGATGCATTCATAGCTTTGAACTCAGGAGCACACCTGTTGGTTTAGATTTCTTTACTTGTTGTTTTTAATATTTGTATAAGTATTCTAATTTTCTTTGTACTATGTCTGTTTTAAAAAAGAGTATTAGAGGTGCATAGCAACTGTGGCATTTTGATGACTTTTTGAAGATTTCTTGGATGGAATTAGCAGATGTGTAGCATGCAGAACTATTGCCAGCTGACTTGTGCAAATGAATATTTTAAAAATAAATTATTTGTGACATCTTTTAGGCTGTGTTTGCAGAATCACTAATGGCCTTACTTGCCGTCTGGTACTTTGCCACAGTTATAAAATGAAATGACATCTTTATTTCTACAAATTCTTTACTTAAAGCATTTATGATGAGTCTTGATGTTATACAGTAATTGAGGGACTGTTTAAAATACAATTATGAGAAATAAATATATAAATAGATGCTGAAACCATAGCAATGTGCATATACTGTAGCTATAGCAACCAGAGTGAGTTTAGTAAGTAGTGCAGTTAGGTTGTGCTGATAATATAGAGCATGTTAAAAATCATTTCTTCTACTACTAAGAGTTTGTTGGGTCATTTTCAGCTCGTGGATTGGTGTGCTCTTATTGGCATTGTTATGTTGGACCATGTGGTGGTCTATTTATTAACTTGCATCATCATCATCACCATCATCATCATCATCATCATAATATTGTATTGTGCTTTAACAAAATGGTGATCATTTCAAGCCCACATTTCAAAATAAGCCTTAGATAAATTTCTATCAGTAGCTAGTGGTATGCTTGAGCACAAATAGTGAGTGGAGCCTACGTAGTTAGATTACATGAAACTACTATATTATTCTATATTGCTGATTACTTCCAACACCTCCCCCCCCCCCCCGCCGTGTGACGCTATTCTCGTGTGACGCTATTCTCTCACTGCAAAGTGGTTTCGTCTTCCCCTTCAATACCCTTCAATATCACTGCCAAGTGAGCCTACAAGTCTGAAATTCTGTGCTATTTCAGTACACAGTGATTGTTTGAGTGAATCCCAGTCTCTGCATTAGTGTGTGTTTAGATGGGCATTGGATGACTGTAACTACTACTACATCAAACAAGCTAATTTATGAAAGTGATGTTCATGTTCACTCGCACCTTACTCTGCAGGTTCCTGGCTCTATGTCAAGTTATAGTTTATTGTATCTGTAGCTCAAGTTGACATGTTTGATGATTAAATTAATGATAATTTATTGAATTTTACTTCTTAGCTTTGATAACTGCTAACCACTTGTTGACTCCAATAGCAGTCTTGCAGACTGGAGTGGCTTATTTTTTATGCTGAAGAGGTTTTAATGCAGTATATGTAACATGTAGTACACGTGTTGTTGTTTTCTTGTTTTCATTGTTGTTTTTGTAGTTTCAACTCTAAATGCCCCAAAGGGATCCAATGACTTCAGGGAGCATTATTTGGGATTATTATACCCTTCAGAAGAATATAAAGTGTATCCTAGTTTGTATTGAAGGGACTGGGTTCTGACTTTAATAGTTTTTTTTAATTTTTATTGTTATTGTTATTATTATTATTATTATTATCATTATTATCGGTATTATTATTATTATTATTATTATCATTATTATTATTATTATTATTATCGGTGTTATTATTATTATTATTATCATTGTTATTATCATACACGTAGAGGACGGGTATTACGATATTTAGTCGTTTTATTCGGTGTTGCCAGATTTATTTGGTTCGGTATTGCCAGTTTGGTGTACCGCCAGCGCTAGACTCACTGTATAGAAACATACAATAGCAAATGAAACTTTTTTTTTTCTTTTTTCTTTTTTCTTCTGCATACCATGGCTTGAACTTGCTACTGTCAATCTATAACCTAGAACGCTCACCACTAATCTACCTAGATTAAATCCATACCAAGGCTGTTAGCTTCTTCTTCTTTTTTTTTCTTTTTTTTTTTCACCTTTTTTTTTTTCTTTCATCTACCTTCATTATTTTCTTCTTTTTTTCCTTCACTTTTTCCTTTTATTTCCTTTTTTTCCTTTACCCTTTTTCTTCCTTTGTTCTTTCTCTCTTCTTTCACTTTCGATCCCTAATCTTAGCCCTTGCCCTGCTGCCATTCCTTACTTGTATGCTTCTGATAATGAAAATGTTAAAGCTGAAATTGTTAGCACATGATATTTTTACCTTTACTACCATTATTGTAATTAAACCTCAAAATTTGGTCAATAGTTAGTCGTTATCATGATAACTTATAGTTAGTCAATATATTGAGAGTCTGATATCGTCCACTCCTATTATCGTTTATCATTACTGTTATTATTGTTGTTATTATTGTTGTTGTTGTTATTTTTTACGACTATGATAAACAAGTCAGAGTGAGAGGACTCAATGTACGTACATTGTACACTGAGAGTAGAGCTGCGACTATAATAGGGCATGACCTCTAGGTTTATTAAAATCATAGCACGTCTGAGCTATCATTATTGATTGTCCTTGACTTGGTGTTCATAGCTATGGCTATGCCACTAACACCAGAGTGAAGTTCATCATAGTGACGGAGAATGTGAGCAGTCAGAACAGAGACAATGACATGAAGCTGGTGAGTGAGTCATGTGATAGTCACATGATACACGTACCTGCACAGGGTTCTATTTAGTGGCAAGTGGGAGGGAAGCTTCTCCCTTTAACTTCCTAGCCTTTTGCTCGCATAGCATCAGTCAATATATGTGACCGTCGGGCACAACGCGGCACCCTTCGAAAAAAATTTTTTTGCACTTCCAGAGTTGTCGGCGTCCAGATATTAAGCTCTCCAAGTTTTATCATCGTAGCTTAAGTCGTTCCCACTATAATAGACCTAACCGTTCCCTTCCGTCGGCTTGAAACAATACATTTTTAAGAAATCGATCGATCTTTTCTCGATATTTACGCACGCCGCGTTGTGCCCGGTTTTCCTGTAGACGGTCACATATATACTAGTGAGAGTAACTCTAATTTCTCCGGATCTCTATAACTTCATAGTACATTTACATAGAGGGCTATGGAAAAGTCTGACCTAAGCTTCCCCCCCTCTCCCAAACTAAATTTTCTAGATAGAACCTAGTTCTTGTTCACATGTGCAGTGATCATGGCTATTGTGTTGATGAATTCACAGCTCTTCAAGAACCTCCATGTGGCATACACTGATATGTTCTGCAATCCTTTTTACTCTCCTGGCACGAAGATCAAGTCCAAGTGAGAGACTGTCTGTAGTATATTGTAATATATTTATTTGATATGTGTGAATTGTAGGTCATTTGAAGCAGCTATATCAAGTATATTTCAGACTAGTAAAAATTTCATAGCAAAGGATTAATGTTGTGTATGTGTATTGTTGTTGTTTATTTTCACATTTTATAAACAAATAAATCACTTCCTCCTTCACTTGTTTGATATTTAATTGTTATTATCACCTCTATACTATTTTATGTAGCTAAAGATGTGAAGTCTCTCACAATTGCATGCATTTGTTTGTTTGCTGTGGAATTTGTTGACGACTGCTTTAGTAATTAGTAGCGGAATAATGAGGGGGTGTATCACAGTAGTATTACGATGATCTCTGAATTTATCGATGGTTCCAATGAGTGTAGTTACAAATGTTGAGTACGTCTTACTCTTGTCTTTCTCAATGCAAATAGTACAATGCAATGAAATACATTTCTTGTGAAGTTAGTTTTGTTTGGTTTGCGTCAATCTTGATTTTATTTGGAAACAAGGTGACAGCACTTAGTGTAGTTCCAGTATACACTGTAATTACGATCACGTACCTAATAAAGTATTTATGGATCTGACCTCTGCCCCCATGTTCTAGCTGGAGAGAAGCTATGACTCTTTGTGTTGTCCTTGTTCATGAGGTACTTCATATTATGGCTGAACATAAGGAGATTATTATTTCAGAATGAGAAATGACGTGAATACATATAATTGGGTAGACATAGCTAGCTATAAATGTTTAGTATGATTTTTGTGAAATAGAACCAAGTGTGATTTAACATTCTGAGCTACTGGTGACTATAACTATACAAATAAAGCTATTAGTTTTCTTTTACTGTGTGTGTTCATAAAGTTAAATGACATTGATGGTTATTTTCTTCACTTGCACAGAATGAATGAGTTGGCCGCAAGGCTGAGGATGGATGATGGTGTTTTCACTCTGACAGTAAAATACTCTCTGCTGTCTTCGGTAGTTATAATGAATGGCAGAAACCTGTGACACGCCCTGCTTCTTGGTGATGTTGCGTCCATTGGTGGATTCATAGATTAGTTTGACTTTAGGAACTGGTAGGCCAGTGGCATGGCATGTTATGTTGACGAAGCTACCGTAGTGGACATCTAACACTTTGCTCTCTGCTGGTTCCTGAAGTACTGCAGCATCTATAGGTGTGTGTGTGTGTGTGTGTGTGTGTGTGTGTGTGTGTGTGTGTGTGTGTGTGTGTGTGTGTGATTAATAATTCCAATGCTCTATCAGTGATATAATTTGAAATGAACAATATCCCTTAGCACTTGTAGAAGTAGCTGTGCTGTTTTGAATGATGTGCTTAAAATTGGTCATTGCTTTTGACTAGACTGCAATGCAACGTGATGATGAGAGCAGTTTTTAGATACTTTTACTAGGAGGAATAAACTGACAATTTTCTTATTTGCGACTCTCTTTCATTGAGGCATGCAATCTGAGGATGGCTCATTAGATGTGGAGCAAATAGCTAATTAATAATCACCTGCGTGTAAGAGGAGACCTAATAAGCAAAGGCTTTATAGAGTACTCACATACATCATTGAAAAAAATATATAAAAGATTGTATTTAATGATTAGAGTGAATACTTCAAGTAGATACTATATTTTGGTGTGTAGCCACACAAATTCAACTGTATTCACTTTAGAATTAATTCAGTGCCTTACCCTGCTTGTTGAAATGGCAAAATATAGGCTTTGTAGTCCTAACACGTCTACTGTTGGGATCATATGAAGATCTGGGAGTCTGATTTCTATTTCTCAATCGATACTGGTAGTAATTATAGCCATTTATAGCTGAATGGTTCATTACAAAAAATGTTTCACGTCTTTTTGCAGTTCTTAACCATGATGTCTTCACTAATGGTCTCAACAGGATGTTATCAACCGAATCAAACACTTGCAGTTGGATTTCAAATCTTCGTGAACCATTACAAAATGGACGACTGCACTGGAAATACGATGGTCTTTCATTAAGTCTCCACATGGCCTGAATGGAGTGATTACCCAGCAGAGTAGCAGTCATATTCATTGGAGTGGGCATGAAACATGTTGGCTTGAGATCGCAAACAGAATAAGGATTAATCGCTATACACAAAATGACACTATTAACGCATCAACAAAACTACCGAATATTTTGCTTACCTTTGACGACTATATCTTTCCTTTGTGCTATCTTGTATCTATTGCTTGCTTCATATGTGGAAATTATGCATCTATACTGTGCTGGCTGGATAGTATCTATGTGGGCATAGTCACAACTATACAGGCTAATGGAATCCTTCAGTGTTTTCAGTTTAGAACATTCTTGGCGAACTGTAGGATGCCTTCTGTGGAAATTTAGACCATATCTGCACATATGGAGTGTGTCTATCTGTTGCCAGTATTGGCTGTCATTTAGAAATGTAGATTTTTCTTTAGTGAAGGATGAGTTGGTTTTAATATACCAGTCTACTTTGGGAGGCTTAGTGTGGCTGCTGGGCACAGCTATTTCCCCACATGACAGGTGGACAGGGGCTGATGACTGAAATATACCACAACTGTAATTTCCAGTCACCAGTATGATTTCTACAGAATACAGAGGACGCAGTTATTAATCAGTAGCTAAGTATGTAGACATTAACATTATTAGCTCACCTTGTTTTATTCGTGCAACTGACAAAACTACACAAAGTGCTGCCAAGATTATGTGGAGCAAGCGAAGCATCTTGTTTCTCCTCCTAGGTAGGTAAAAAGTTGATTCGGAACCCAATCTGAAATTATCTTAACACTCCAAAGAGTTACTTATAAAGTAGAGCAAACGCGCAGCCTGAATGCGCAGAGCCTGGTGCGCGGCCCATACACACAGCGCAGCGGGGAAGGGGTGGGGCTGAATGGGAATGCAAAGCGAGCTGTGGCATATTGCCACATTATTATCGCGGACTGCCCACGACGACCCGGAAACTTAGCAAGGAGGGGATGGAGGAGGGAAGAGGGGGGAGGCACACAACTTGTAGGTTTATAACATAGCTATTACTATAAGTTTGTTCGTATGTGGCAATAATAATAATGTTGTTAGCTATCTAGCATTTCATGACAGGAAATGTCTCATCATAATGCCGTTATTTCTATGACAGTAGAGACCTCAGAATCCATCACTTCACCACAAGGCGCAGGACTAATCACCGTGTTACTGGCTACACAGTACAGAGTATAGGAATCCAATACTGTTATTGGATATACTACACTGGACATCCCTTGCATTAGTGTTACATTCCTGTCATCATATTCATAGACAAGTCTCACGGTAGGTAAAGGTTGTCCAGTTGCGTAGCAAGTTGCGTTAACCTTGCTTCCTATTGGTGCTTCCATCGTATTCCTGTGCTGAATATTTGCTGGACCTATATGTCACACAAAATCAAATCTAGAAGGAAAAATATCTGTTGACTAACTTTGCTTGCCGAAGTAACATTTTGCCTTTAATTCCTTTATCCACTTTTCCCTGTGCATACGTTTCTTGTATGTAGTCATACTTTTTAATACAATTTTGTAATATTTTTGTAATGAAATTTCAGGGTGAACTACATTGAAAAGTGACTGTCCTTCTGTTATCTTGGCCCATTCTGTCCTGTTATTTCCACCATATTTATACTTCTTCCATGAACGCACACTGGATATGGAGTCATAAATGACTACCTTCCCCTTGTATTTCTTGGTAGTATTACAATGTGGCCTTAAACACCCAGAGATTGGCTTATTGACAGTGAATTGTAAGTTTATGGTCATGGACTTGTTGGAAGAAAGAGTTCCAGTTAAATACTTGATACTAGGCAAGAAACAAGGCTTTGCAGACCATTTCTTATAATCTCCAGTGATGTTATCTGTATATTATCATCATCATCAATGTAAATTTTAACCTGTTTAGCTAATAATAATAAAGATAATTCAAACAATTTTTGATCCTGAGAGCCTTTCTCAGTGACTTTGAAAATATAGTTTTAAGTCATTGAATTTTTTACTTCTAAATTCACTCTCAAAGTCAAGAAAGCCTCCATGGAGCCGAATATAATAATAATAATAATAATAATAATAATAATAATAATCATAATGGTGGTGATGATGAAGATGATGGTTGATGATGATGATGATGATGATGATGTCACTTACCTACTACATAAATAATCTTTATTTTTTGAATCTCGTAATTATCATCAGTATGGGTAGAGATGACGCACTTGTACTTTAAAGGGATAACGTCTTTGTGAGAATATTTACAGACATAGTAACTGGAATTGCTAGGAAGAATGCATGAATAACTTGAAGGACCTTCAAATCTCGGATACTTTCCTGCTCCATTCCTGCAGATATCATTTTTGTACTCGTACTGCCAAAATGTGCTGCAATTCAGTCGACGATACTTCTTGTACTCATAAAAGTACCAATCTACTGTGGGGGGATCTGACACATCCTTTGTGCTAACATTGCCACATAAAAGATTCATGCCTTGAGAATACTGTAATGTATCCTTTGGTAATAGAGAGTGGATGTAGTTATAGAAGGACTTTCCTGTAAAAGAAAAAAAGGGTATAAATTGAACAATTTTGAAAGTAGTGGACAAAAAAAAAAGAATAGTTATATAATAAAAAACTTTTCTGAAGTGGAGTATTAATACACTTTTGAAATTGACAGTAAATCTAGATACCTTTATGTCCTTGATATGCTGTAATTAGAGTCAACACAGGAAGCAAATATAGCAACATCATTTTTTAAACTGTATAATCTCTGCTCCCGAAAATCGCATTCATCGGCGTTTCCCCGTATCTACTAGCCCACGGCAGTTTGGTGCCAGCGCACAGGGCTATGACGACATTTCACCTGACCCCGCCTACTGGATCTGCCATATCCACTAAAAACCACACATCAATTATTCGTTGTGCGACGTTGTTGCGGGTAAACAATGTTGATCTCTCGCAGCCAGACCCTTTACCGTACCTGTGGCAGGACGATGTGTGCAACTGGAGGAATCGGACAAAGTTTAACCAGCTTGTTAAAGGATACTGCTTCCAGCACTATTGAATCGTCCAAGCTAGAACTACGGAAATTATCGGACGAGCTATGGCGAACTCCTGAGTTGGGATTGAAGGAATACAAGGCCCATACTCTTCTCACTGACTTCCTGGAGAAGAAAGGATTCACTGTGTTTCGTTCCTACACTTCTTTAGACACAGCCTTTAAAGCTACTTTTGGATCTGGTAAACCAAACGTCTGCGTTATTTGTGAATATGATGCCTTACCAGAAATAGGACATGCCTGTGGTCACAATCTAATATCAGCAGCAGGTTTAGGAGCTGGGCTAGGAATCAAGGCAGCAATAGAAGAAGCAGCCAGACATGACGAAAATTTGGGGACTGTTACTGTAATGGGAACTCCTGGGGAAGAGGGTTACGGTGGGAAGGCTCTATTGATTAACAATGGAGCATTTGAAGGCATTGATTTAGCAATGATGGTTCACCCCAGTCCTTACTCTTGTTTGATGCCAGGCTTCTTGGCTGTAGCATTCCTTAAAGTGGAGTATTTGGGCAGGGAAGCTCATGCTGCAGCTTATCCTTGGGAAGGTCTGAATGCTCTGGATGCGGCCGTTCTGGCCTACAACTCTATATCTGTATTGAGGCAACAGATGAAGCCTACCTGGAGAGTACACAGTGTCATAACAGAGGGTGGGGTGAAACCCAACATTATCCCTAGCAGAAGTGTCATGGAACTGATGGTTAGAGCTCCAGAGAGAAAGGAATTAGAATCACTGGTAGAGAAAGTAACAAAATGCCTCAGAAGTGCTGGTGATTCTGCTGGTGTCGAGACTGTTTTAACAGAGACTGCTCCTCGCTATGATGATCTTAAGTCTAATGCATTACTTTCTGAACTGTTCAAGAAGAACTGGTCTTCGTTTGGTGTGGATGCAGAAGATACTCATCCTGGTAGTGGATCCACTGACATGGGCAATGTGTCTTATGTCGTTCCATCCATTCATCCTAAGTTTGAGGTTGGGTCGGGAGAAGGCATTCATACCAGAAAATTTGCTGCCTCAGCGAACACTGATGATGCTCATGATAACACTCTAGTTGTTAGTAAAGTTATGGCTCACACTTGTATTGATGTTTTAACTACTGAGGGACTCTTAGATAAAGTCAAATTAGCATTTTCACACTTCTAAGATGTTTTGTAGATAACCTATAGCTTGGTATCTAAATATCATACTGAAAAATTAAAGAATAATAAACTTTAGAGCTTTACTTGCAATTTTGAAGCTGAGGTAGCTAAAGAAAGAACTGAAATAATTTTTACTACCAGTGTTCTATTATAAAATATACACAAAACAGACAACAAGCAACTAAAGAGCTTGGCATTTATAATCTATATTATTGTTTTTTGTAAGTACATGTAGAGTCTGGCTTATTCTACCCTTTACCTTCCCATATAATGTGGACATAATTATAATGAATGGTCTGCAACGCTAGACTACCTTGGGAGTACAGAGTACAAATGTTGTGGGCAATTGATTTCCATTGTTCAGGATCATTTAGACGTCACACATTAAATGTATACTTAAATGAATGACATACCCTATCCATTTAAAGCGCGCAATTTTTTTTATAAATGACGATCATTGCCATATTATAGACTTCGAAGCTGCAAGCAGCAATTGAGTTGTTTGTATTACAATGTCTCGGCGAACGTTGTGCAGGCTTTGCAAGTACGCCGCCACTTCTACCACAATTGTAATGATAATACTTTATGTTTCAAGATTACTACCGACGAAAGATGTTCGCAAAGCAGCAAAAACTATGGAAAATAAAGCCAATAATTTGATTGGTACCAATGTACACTACAGGAACGCTGAAGAACTATACGCCCTGATTAAAGAACCACGATTCAGAGTGACAAGTTTGGGAGGAGATGTCAAAATATATGTGTACACTCTTCCTGAGGTGTTTAACATCAAACAATTAAAAATTAATGCCAGGTCTCCCCCAAGGATATGGGATCCAAACTGCTCAACAAATTTCTACAGTCTGGAGGTGTCCTTCCACAACTTTCTCTTGCTCAGTCCTTATCATACCAAAGACCCTTGGAAAGCAGATTTTTTCTATGTTCCTTCATACAGTAGCTGTTATTTAATCAACAATCATCCCAACAACTTAAACAAAACTGAGATTTTCCATAGAACTATACTGAACCACCTCAAAACCTCATACAGTTTCTTCAATTTGTCTGAGGGCCGAGATCACGTTTGGATGTTTTCTCAAGGATTTGGAGCACGTCTGTTTGGACATTGGAGGACAGTGAACAATGGTATCTTTATAGTGCATAACGGACAATATACTCTGGATGAGTTTACGCCTCATAAAGACATCACTGTACCTCCTGATTTAACAGGCTATAACTTCTCATCATACTTTGAACGCAAGCCTAGTCATAGGCCAAAAAAGAAATGGTTGGCTCACTTCGGCGGGACTGTGATTGCAGCAGATGTGAAAGATGAGAGAGGAGAATTCTATTCCAAGGGTGTCCGTCAGTATATAAAAAAACATTACTCTTCAAATCCAGAATTCAGGATAACTGGAACCAGAGTGAGTACATACATCCACGACATGATGGCATCTGTGTTCTGCCTTTGTCCTGAAGGTTGGCATGCATGGAATCCTCGTCCTTACCAAGCCATTCTTCTTGGTTGCATCCCTGTTCTTCTGAGTGATCAGATAGAACTGGCCTTTGAGGATGTGTTGGATTACTCAAAGTTTATGGTGAGGGTATTACCACAGGATGTCAAGTATTTAGACCAGATTCTGAAATCTATACCTGCATATGAGGTGCAAGCAATGCAAGAAGAGTTGGCTAAAGTATGGAGGTTTTTTTCTTATGGTAAGAATGGTCTCGCCAAGCACATGATTATTGGTGCTCTAAATAGGAGGAGAACTACTCAACATGTGAAACGAGAGTATCGAAACCCGAACTATTATAGTTCCTAGCCAAATAGAAAACTTATATCTTTTATTAGCATATTTAAAGCAGCATTACATCATGAATCAATTTTGCTTATTTTGAAGGAATGTTCAAGAGAAACAGCACCAGAGCTAAGTAGCAGTGGCTGTTTGTCATATCTAGAATTCTCGTGTAACAATGTAAGCAGAAATGAGTTCACAAAACAATAATAAACCAAGAACAGTAGTTCAAACTATGGAATTGACAGTAGTTAATTAATGCCGCAATCAGAACAATACTTAAGGCAGTCTTCTAGTGAGGATAGGATAATAGCAAGAGGAGTAGCCAGTAATATGCCACACAAAACTTTAGCTAACGATCATTGCCATTTTTTGCGTACATTTTTTTTGTATAAGAAGGAACTATGAGACGTGCTTAAATAAATACGAGTACAAAGTTCAGTGTACACCAGCAAATGTCATATCAATGTCTCCTGAACTGCTGTGAAACTCAATGTGGTAGTTGAGTTGGATCAAACTTTTGTTTATGTATTTTGGAGCAAGGAAGTAGACAGCTTGTTTGAATCCAGGATCCCAGTCCAATTTCTTCGAATCCATGAAGTTTCCCTATAAACATAGTGGCATGACAATTATCATTATAATTTAAGCATTGATTTAATGTATGCTGATAATAATTCAAACAAATAAATTAAAAACAATACTGACTTGACCACCCTTAAATTAACGGTTATTAGCCTGCTTACTGCTTCTAATCTTCATTTTACACATTACAATAAATTGGAACTAGGGTCTATCCAAGTTGAGTTGGCCAGAAAAAATTTTTTTTTTGAATAACTTGTTCAAAGGAGGCAGCTATGCACCAAGGGATAGCACCACTAGGAACGCTGTGTTGGAAGTGGTTCAAAATATCTTCTCAGTACACTCCAAAACAGGAGAGAAGGTGCTATTCCAAAACTCATACATGCAGACATTTATGGGAATAGGGAACAAAACAAAACAAAAAAGACTCCACAGCTTTCCCATTCTACACATGCCCAAATTTGTCACGTGGTACAACTCAATCAATCACATGGAAAGTTTTCAATAAGCAATCTCTGGTGGTTACTTTTTTTAGCCTTGTATCAATTGGAAACAGGCTAGACAGGGTGTCCAGTTGTTGCATGAAGGGTATATGACTGTCTGATATCCTGGTAGGACTGTGTAAGCAGTTTGTTACATACCTTCACAAATCACTGAAGTGTAAATTGATACAACTTACAGAATGCGTCAATCCAGTACTAATTACAGTGCCTTCTGCAAAGGTATAGTCCATCCAGAGCACTACCCCATTACACGGACCACCGCCATCACTTAGCACTATTTCTCCATCCACTTCATAGAGAGACTTGGAACCAACACTTTCATGCATGTCAAATGACATAAGTTGGTGAATACTACTACGAGCATATGAATGGTACTCCCAAAGTGGGTGTGGCTCTGCCTCTATCCCATCTGGTGTAGTCAAATGCTTGCCAACCTACATACAAACAACAGAAAGTAATGTGAAATATCCATCAAAAAATAAAAACCCTGGAAATAAGCATTTAAACATTCTTTATTATTATTCTACTCTATAACGACGTTATAGTATATTTATAGTTTGTGAATTAGCTGGAAAGAAGCATGCTTAGGTAGTGGAGCTGCAGATGTTACTAGTTTTATAAAAGTGTCCTGAGAACAGACATTTTGTGAGGCAATCCAAGCTTTAGTATAGGTTTTAAAAAATGTAATTTACATTTCAGGCACTTTGAAGTGTCCACCACCAGGTACCAAATGACCACACAAAATTCTAGCTGGAGAAAATACAACTTTTAGAGAAATTCCATCAAGCTATTAAAAAGAAGTCTGAGCAAATTAAGCGAATGAAGGAAAAATGTTACCGGTAGAATGAATACAAGAACAGGGAAGACAAACAGCTGAGCAGAAGCAGTAGAACAGAAAGTTGAAAAAAAAATAATATATGTATATAAAAGAATATGCCACTTCTAGATGTTTTACTTTAAACAAGTACAAGTCAACCCAAAGGTATTGAAAATGAACCCGAAATGGCAAATTCCAATGCAAATTACAAAAGCAGTTGCAAGAACACAAGAGATAGAAGCTGGACTGTGCACTACACATATCATATTTTCTTAGCTTATAAATATCTTTTTGTCAAAATGACTTTGTTAATTTGAATATAGATAGAAATGAGCTCAATAATTTCTGAAGATCTCCACTGACTGATAATAGCACACACACAATAGAATAACAATCCCTACCACTTGATCAAATGTTGTGATGTCAAATCCTTCAACAACCCCCACAGGAGCCCGCATCTTGTAGAGGTCCTCAAACTTTACTGCAAAGTGGCAAGAAAAAGAAAAAGACATTGCAGTAAACGAAAAAATGAGGTTGAAAACAATCGTTATAAATTATTATCTCAGCTACAAATAAAAGCTGAAAGACACCTTATAGAAAAAACTTACAATGCCTAATTGTGACTAATCAGTAAATACAAAATGAAGTAACCACTCCTCCTCTCACCAGCAAGAGCCATGAGTGAAGCAGTCCCGGGAAAGAGAAATGGCCCATTCCCTACTTTTGGTGTCACAAACGGCATGAGGCTGTTGGCTGCATACCAGAAGTGAAGGTTGTGCCAAGGTAGAAGACTGGAGGTGAAGAATGGCTCTGCTATAATGCCATCTACTGGTCGACCTCTAAAGTCTTCAGACTGTAATTGATCATAAGATTTGTCAAGAAAAGTCACTGCTGAAGTCAAATCATTGGCCTTCAGGAGCTAAAACATCAAGTGAAGAGTTCTCATTAATGTAATTTAGTAAACGGTTCTACATGTAGTATGTACTTAATATGTATATGCATATATAAAATGTTATACATTGATTTAAGATGAGTTAGCAAAAGAAATGAATGACTCAATAATTATAGTCTTTATTAGAGCTTAACACTTTGCATTAGATACACTATTACATTCTAACATATACAACTAAGTGAGTCAGAGATAGTAGATACAAGTAGTTATAACACATCACTATTTTGTTATGAGATGTAATGTCTGTCTTTCACAGACTTTTTTTAACAAAAAAGAATTTAAAAAAATGTTTGGCTGTCACCAGGGAATCAAACCAGCCTAATATTTTTCCATATTGTTAAAAAAAAATAAAAAAATAAAAAAAGCCTGATAAAGAAAGAGAATGCATCTAATGAGTAGAAGAAGGTTGACAAAGAAATTGTGAACTATTTGGTTGATTAAGTCTGCAAAGTCAGTTGAGTTAGGATTGTTGGCTATAATTGATTAAAATTAGAGGATAAAAGTAACTGAATATGAATCTGTTCTGTCATACTGCATCTAGCAATCTCACCTCTTTAACCAGGGCAGAGGAATGGGTGCACTTGGAAACTGCATAGTAGTGATCTGGAAGGTCAAGGCTAGAGTCTTGTCTTTTCCTCAGCAGCAGCAGAAGAGGCAATAGACATCCATCACCTACACATACCACAGTTGACTTTCCCGACAACACCTAAGGAGAGAGAACATAGACAATGAACCATTATTGCGAGTAACCTAAACCAAAATAAAAAATGAAATATATAAACAAACATTGTATATATGTATGTATGTATGTATATATGTATGTATGTATGTATGTATGTAGACAAAGATAAATAACAAAGGTTATTGAGAACTTACCAGTAAGTGCCTAATAATTATATTTTTGTCTCCGCTCTGCTGCTCTTTTTTGTTATTTTTTTTTAACTAATAGGCTTTACCATAGATACAAGCAGTGGCCCATTGTTATTATTTTTTTCTCCTTTGTTTTATTCAGACGGACAGTAAAAGGTGACAAGAAGAAAAAGGAATTAAAAAACAAAACAACAAAAAACAAAAACAAAAAAAAAACAAACAAAAAAAAACAAAACAAAAAAAAACAAACAAAAAAACAACAAAAAAAAACACCAACACAACAAGGGTAATGGTGGCTTATTGGTGGCTTATTGGTATATGAGCATCTGCTAACTGAAGTAAAAATTACTGAATAGTAATCACTTGCCGTGTTGTTGTTACCTTAGAGAATAAGTTGATGTATGAACTGGTTCTTCTTGAATTGTTGTAGGTATAGATTCTGCTATGACCACAGCATGTGTGAACACCACATGTGCACAGTGGTCTCTCCATGGGAACCAACTTGACTCTGCCACACATGTATATGCAACATAACCATGAACTGATAATAATGTACGTGTATAAGGAAATGAATGAGTGACGTTTCATTGATTGAAAATGAATTAGTGGAAGCAGTAACAAATCAGAAATGATAAAAATATATTTCTAGCAAGCCATAAAGCACTTAATCTTTATCATTATTCAACTAATAGTAAATTTATATAGAAGCCTGATGCATTATGACAGAGTAATTCATTACTACCCCAGCGTTTATGAGAACTCACCGTTTGTATTGTAGTGAGAGCCATATGGAGTAGTCATCATGATGGAGACCCACACTCATGAGTTCACCTGGACATTGAGACAATACTGAATATAGAACTCGTTACACAAGTTCTAACAATATTCTAAAAGGAGGAAGTAGCTAAAGCAAAAAATTTAGTTAACTGCGATCACATAATATACAAATAATATTATATGTATATAATAATGTCTTACAAGACTGAAGCTTGAAAAAAATGTACAACATCAATACATGTACATTGTACACATGAGCCTGTATTGATGGTATTGTTGGTCACCCATCACTAAAACTATCCTCTAAAAGGAATTGTCTAACCTTTGTTGACACGAATAGGTTGAGGCCACAGATAGACTGCCTGTAGCCAATGGTCTCTCCATTGAGGGTACTCCCATGGCTCCATGGACAGAACTGTATCCCCTAGCAACATATCCCACCATACTACCACTCCATGACTCTGCCCAGTTGCCGTCACACTAAACTCTACCGGCGGAAACTGGCAGTCGGGAGACAGAGAAGAGTCACTGAAATCAAACCTGAATGATATCAACAAAATAATAACAGCAACAACTTCTACTTACTTTCATTTTTTTCTATCTCTTATCTCTATATTTACCTGTTCACCCTCCCTTCTTTTCATTCATGCTCCTAAAATTTCCTTTGTCTCATTATTTGTCATGGTGCTTAGGGTTCATTTAAAAATTAATCTAAGAGGGGGCGAGATTTAGCTTGCGCTATTTCAAGGGGTCACAACTTTCATACATAATTAAGATAAAAGCAGAGATGGATTCTACTTACTAAACTTTAAGAATATTTCAAAGGGGACGAACTGACTTCAAGGAGATGGGGGGGAGTGAACTCCTGGGAATTGTTACATTACATACTCTAGTGAATTCTGTTACCTACATACATTCGCAATGATCAAGATCCCATCTTACATCTGATTCATGCCATAGCATGCGTACGTAATGAAAAAGTTCTGGATAGTAGCACTGTCAGGTTGACATGCCTATTTCCTCCTATTTAGTCATATACAAACCTACCACATCCGTAGCACACTCGTAATAGTCTATGTTAATTGTTTGTATTTAGACTGTTTTATAACTAGGATCATGATTTGAAACTGTTATGGAACTAATGATCTTGCACCCTAGAGCCAACTCATAAATAGCTGCTGTGAGAACACTTCACATGAAGGTAAAGTAAATAACTCCTTCAGTCTCTCTATAGTAATTTTTGTCTGGAATAATTTCAATTTCATCACTTAATCCCTTACCTTGCCACTTCCTTAGAGTTTGACAGTAGCCTCATCTTCTCTGGCACATTGATCTCTTCCACATGACAATCCCTGACTGATGGAGATCCCGCACAGTCACACCACGATAATGGAAGCTTTAGTTTTACTGGAAACTAAACAAAAGAAGAGATAAGCGCATCAATACTCAATAGTATCAAAGTTCCCAACATTGACAATGAGCAACTGGACAATTGAATACTGCCATAGAAATAATTACCACTACTACATACTCCATTTGATTAAAAAAACAACAACAAACAAACAAAAAACAAAAAATGCATAAAAAAACAACAACAAAAGAACAAACAAACATAAAACAAACAAACAAACAAATAGGCACTCCTATCTCTAGTAATCAACCATACTTCTCACCTGATTCGTATCAATCTTATGAGCATGCCAAAGAAAGTCACTCTCAATTAGACGAACATACATCTTTGATGAAGAAGGTACAACCACACTGTTGGGCTATACACACAAACACAACAATACATTATACCAATACGTATTAAATATTACTAGTAGCAATACATCTTCTTTTTTTTTTTAGGTCAGCATTGACTCCAATTTGACATGTTCAAACTTATGTGTTTAGTAAATAGAGCTATCCACATAAAAGAAATCTACAAGCATTTAAATATAGCTATACTTGAACGAAATGTACATGTATATCATAATTACTGAATATAAATGGAATGCCCAATAATAAAATCTATTTGAAATAATGAAATACCTCCAACAGGTGCTTGTGAGCATGTGCAAAGGTCGTGAGTCCTCCTTCTCCGATCAACTCGGTATCAAATACTTCTGTCACTAATATATTGGCTCTACTCTCCATGTCCTCACTGGTCATCTCTGTAGATCGTTTGGGAACTATTCGAATCACATCAGAAAACCCATTCTGTGCTATCACTTGCCTTGCTATTTTAACCATTGGACGAAGAACCTGAATGATTAAACAGTGTTTAGTGGTATGTTTTATCACACATGGTGAGCAAACTAACCCAGCAAATGTTTAACAATAATATCGCTGTACTAATTTCACTCATACCCTCAATGTGAACATTGTTAATAAATGTTTATGATAATATGTATTTGCTATAAGTTATTGAGAGCTCGCCGTGAGCGTAATTTTCTTCAAGCCCAAATGTTAAAGTTGAAGTACACTCCAAGAGTGCCTGTCTTTCAGTAGCTCTCATAATCTGCTATGTGATGCTTCAATAAAAGTTCAAACGTTTAAGTCTGATGACCTTACTCTAGTCTGCTTCACAAGGCCAAAAAGTCTGCATTGAACAGTCATCAATCTCTGTATAGTAATTTATCACAATTGTTATAATGCCACACAATATGTCAATATCCGCAAACAATAGTCTTGAATTCTCACACAGTTCTGATAATGTATGTTCCCTCACAATAATAATTGTAACAATGACTAAAGAAACTGGTCTTGAAGGTATGCCATATGTATACGTGTAATCATATAAATAACATCAAACACCCTCATTAAACCAAATTATATTGTCATGTTCACCTCACAAGCTGTGACTTTTTTAGCTCCAGCTTTGGCAGCCATCATGGCCAATAACCCAGTTCCTGTGCCAATGTCCAAGACATGAGGTTCTCTTCCAGATGCCCTAACTTGGGCTATTGCCAGCTCCAAGCCTCGCTGATACAAATGGTTCTGTGTCAAAACAATGAGCTAGTCAATGGAGCATTGCATGAATGTGTTTAGCCTGCCTTGTAGCATTGTAGGACAGGACAAAAGTTTTATCAACTAAGTAATTTATCAATAAAGTTTGGACTGGGTTTATCATAGCTCAACTCGGCAACTCGACTGGTTGATAATTCTAGAACTTCCACCTTATAAATGGAGAATGTTGGGATCTTACCCTTTGTTTGTCATGGAGCATATCACCATACTGGGATCTCGCTAGTTCATGAGAAATGTCGGCATTCTCTGAAGAAACATCTTCTGTCTGCTGGACCCATTCCAGCTTACCAGTACTCGGGTTAACTACGCCTGAGAACATAACACAAAACGATTGGAGGAGTCCGCTGGAATAAAATTGCCACGATAATGAGTACAATAGTTCACCACCTGTACGTTCGTGTCTATTTTCCAAGCGACCTTTTACCTAACAGTTATTTACGATTCAGTTATTTACGTCTTGAAATGATGTCCTTTGGCCGAACTAAGCTGCTATGGTTTTGTAGACACAATTTCTCGCTAAGAAAATCTATTTTTCTTTCTAGATATATCAAAAGTACGCCGTGTTATCTAACAGAAGGTGAAGACAGAATCAAACGATTACTAGAAGTCCAGCTTCAGCCCTCCTACCTGCATGTGAAGGATATCTCAGGTAACCATCTTATGAGCTAAGGTATTGAAGACTTAAACACTCTGATTATTATATTTTAGGAGGCTGTGGCTCTATGTATGAAATAGTAATAGACTCTGCTCAGTTCAAAGGCAAGAGACCAGTTCAGCAGCACAGATTGGTCAATGAGGTGAGACAAAGTATAGATATACAACGCGAAAGTATATCTATGGACAAAGCTACCAGTTGGTTACTCCAATTCCAAAGAATGACTTTTAGTTGATTTCTTTAATCACTGAATCAAAATTTGGTGTGCTGGTAGCATTCCTGATTATTTGTATTTGTTTCAATGTGCGACAACTTTTTCATGTCTTTGGTTATCACTTGTGTATAGGTGTCATTTTATTTATTTTCTTTTTTTCCATTCAGGCTATAGGAGATGAAGTCAAGTCACTGCATGGTCTCACCATAAGGATTGGAAATCCTGAAACTTCCAGCTAGTCCAATGATGTAATACTCTCTTCATCACATTTCACTAATATTTTTCCTCTTGGTCAAAATAAACTGCAGCCAAATGTAATATGCCTACGAATAAATCATCTGTATCAATAATATGGCAGTATAGCTTTATTATTCAGTGTACTGGAGCCGAGTTAGGGTGAACCACTCCAGCAATAGCTAAGGAGTCATGACTGGAGGAATCCACAGCTAATGGGAAATCCAATTCCTAATTCTTTCAATGTTCACCAATTCTTGGTATAATGTGGAGACAACTGCTGCATACTTTAATAGTTATTGTTAAACCAAGACGAGTCAAAACTAGTCATCAAGATCAAGCTACTACTTGGTCTTTCATTTATTCCAGAATCACTATCTAAATACATAGTGTAAAACCTAATACCTGAACTGAGTGTACTAATTCAAGCTTGTACAATTATACTTACAACTGCAACAAGAAATGGTGGATTGTTTCTACAATTGTAGAGGGAAAAAAAAGTGCACAAAACTATTAGGCAACATTCTACTTCAGGTGTCTTCATCCTCATCATCTCCAAATGATAGCAGACTACTATTTTTAACTTGTTTGCTGTTAGATTTGCTTCCTGAGCTACTTCTTCTCCGTCTAGTGACACCTCCCATAACAACAGTTGCCACGCCTTTCTGAGGATCATCTGTCTTTACTTTCTTGCTGGTAGTGGCACCCAAAACTCCTCCTCCACTTGAACCTTCATGACTTTTTCTCTTGACGGGTTTCCTGAACTTGATCTTGCCATCTTCCTCATCCCCATCATGACTGCTTGTGGGTCCAGGTCTTGGCCTTACAGTAGGAACACCAATATCACTTTTCCCATCAGCTTTTTCTATTTCTAAAAATTAAGAACAATTTCCAACACATTCCATGAAATTTTATGAAATATAAACGTTCAAATGCTCTCTGCTCCTTTATTTGAATTACTATAGTAGCAGTGATTCACAACCATAAAAGTTATAAGATTCAGTTATTTTTGGCACTCTAAAATATCTGATAGCTAATATTAATTAATGAATGTAGACGACTTGTTATAGTTTCAAAGTAAAATTTTCCTGAAAAGAAAACTGTTGTAATTAACAGTATATCAACTCTAGAATTATTTGCTGAAAAATGTACCAGTGAAAGGGAGAAATTAAATAGCTATTTAATGTTCTCATTTGCATGTCCCCCTCTCTACCTCCACACTTGCCCACACACTCGACTGTTTGCGCAGTTGCTGGTACTCCTCCTGTTCCATGTCTCCTTCTTTCAACACCACTACTGTAGGCTGCTCATCATCCCTGTCCACATCTTCACCATCATCCTCACGTCTGGTAGGCAACTCCCTCTTGGCCTCTGCCCAGTACAAATAGTACAATAATGGTTAAAATTTCAATAGATTGAGATACTGCACGTAAAAACACAACCTGAATATTGTACCTAGTCCTGCTGGTTCTCTATATCCTACTTTAGCTTTAAAAGCTTTAAGAAACGAAGGTTCCTCAGGTTTTTTGTAGGATATATTTCGGCTAGGTACAGACATACTATAACTAATTAAGCGCCTGTAGAGGTGGGGTCAAAGAAGTCTCTCACAAAGTAATTTCGAACGTTTTCTTAATTCTTAGGCGGGTTTGTTCAAATTGCAATTGGCTCGGTGTCGAAATGCCGTGTCGAAATGCCGTGGTGAGGTGTAAGTCTTCCGGGTGTGGAAGCTGCTAGATTATTCGGTGGTGTTAGATAGGTGCCCTCCCGTGCGTCCCTGCACGACCGTGGAAACACAATGGACCAAGTAACGAGTTCGAGGTATGTAGTAGTTAGGCGGTATGTCTTATATGGCTCGCGGAAGAGGATTATTGTTAGGCGGTGAAGGCTACTCCTAAAGTGGTAATGTTGACTAACACATCGAGGTATTAGTACCTGGGTTGAATAACTATTTCAATACTTTTTGCTGGTCTTTAGCTGCTTAATATCTATCTATGACTGTTTGGCTATCTTTAGTAGTCCATAATAGGAATAGTCTACAGAACCGTGGAGAATGTGTTATAACATTTGACAGTGTTCATGGCTTGTTTACAAGTGCACTTCCATCCATCCGTGGGCATGTCAACTGGGGTTAAATGACTGGCTCAAAGGCTGTAACTCATACACTGTATTAGCCGCTCCTGCACATTATTAGCTACTAACTTCCCAGAAAGTCGATCACGACAGTGGATCAGCAATAATGTATGTTTGAACCTATGTACTTGTTCCATACATCAAAGGGATACTTTACCTGACCCAGTTGTGGTGACTTTTTTTTATAGTGCTGGATTATCATGGTTTACGGTGGCATTTATGCATGCTTCCCATAATTTTGATTGATTTTAGATTTTAGCAAGTTGGTTTGATCATTCTCACTATTCTGGATTGGTATGTATGTTATAGTTGGTATAAGCAAGTTTAAAGTGCTGGCTTGTCTGGTGCATGTATAAAGCGCTATTTAATTAGAATTATCTACTTCACAAACATGGTCTTGACATTCACGATCTTATGCTAGCAAAAACTTAATTGAATTTGATGGCCATTGGCCGGCAATCCAACCATCAACTTGTAAGAAAAATTTATTTGCTGTAGTTTGTGTGATGGACGAGCCTATAGCATTTCATGAGTTTGAATGCAAGTGCTTGTGTCCGTCGTGTTTCAGCATGTGTCTGTGCGGTGTGCAGATGTATTGTTGTCTTTTGTACATTGAATGTTAGGTGGTGGTGGTAGTAGTAGTAGTAGTAGTAGTTGTAGTACAATCAATCCTCTTCCTCTTGTATGTACATATACATATCTGGGCTCCTGCCTTGGGACAGTACATTGCGTGCAACTCAGAAATACCCACAACTCGTAAAGTAGCTATAATTAGAAAATATGTATATAGTACTTTACATATGTATGTGAATAGTTCATCGTTTACTTGAGTAAGATGAAAGAGAGCTCACCTGTGGGTTATTATGCTATCTGTCAAAGCCTCTGTGTCAACGATACTTTACATGGAGCTTTAGACAGATTTGCACTGGTAAAGATCATTGTGCAGTCTACACATAAATGTGCTAGAGTTTTAGGCATGTGGATAAGAGAGGATTGAGTGTAAGTAGTAGTAGTAGTAGTAGTAGTAGTAGTAGTAGTGATGGTGGTGGTAGTAATTGAAGTGCTCAGCAGGTGCTAGGTCAAGCGGTGGACAGGCAAATCCTGATGTGGGGTTTGCAGTCACAAATTGTCCTTAATTAATGCTTTCGTTTCTCTTTCCTCTTGTCTTTTTTTTCTTCGCTATATGTACAATCAAAGTGGTAATTAGTAGTAGTAGTAGTAGTAGCGTCAGTAACTCCGTCTTTCTAAGTGTGTGAGATTGTAGTTTTACTTCTATAGTGGTATGGTGCAGTTTACTCATGTGGAGATACGTAGAATGTTGAAGTGTTTATAGAGAGACGTGCTAATGATGTGTGTGTGTGTGTGTGTGTGTGTGTGTGTGTACAAGCCCCACAATCACTGCTATATATACATGCATACTTCTATCCTGTATATGGCAAAAGATATCTACATACATAGATGACACTACTACTACATGATATACATAGGAGTACAGGTGTGTGTATGTGTGTGTGTAATTGTTAAACAATGGGTTCATGGAATTATCGCTGTTGCCTTTTGGAGAGGGCGAACTAGCGATAATTCTGAGAGTTAACATGGTTTAATTGTTATACCAGTTACCATTTCGAACAGTGTAAGAGCCCAACAAAGCATGTCCAGTTAATGTAGCAAGGGCTACTCTAAAATACCAACAACAAGAAGTGCACTTTGTTCTATTTTACCGCCTTCAAGCAAATAATAGTGATAGAGCGATTACGTATATCCAGTGAGGTTCATAAGACAAGACTTTATAGCAACTCCTACAAATAATTCTCTGTGTCTGTCTACTTCAGTTGAGGATTTAGTGACCTTTGGCAAAAAAAAGCTTCGTACACAAGTTAAAAAAATGGATCTTTTTTGTACCTAAATGGAGACCATAATACTATCACTTTATACCATAATTATTTGTGCATCTCACTCTAATTTGTAAAAAAAAATTCTTCTGTGTGTAATTTTTTCAATCTTTGTGGTACAAAGTTACTTTTTTTCCGCAGGCGATTGGAAAGGGATACATGGAAAAAAACTTTTTAATCCATGACTGTTGCCATAGCAATGAAGCACCAAAGGTGCGAACCCTCAGCACTATTAAGCACTACCTAGCTATTACAATATAATCTCCTTCCAAAAGAAAAAGCAATCTGTTAGCTATTTTAATGAGGCATCAAAATAGCTCAACCAATGAAAATGGTACATGGAAACGCTGTCTTCATAAGGGAAGAAGCTAAACTAGCCAGAAACACTCACTGATATGCATTTTCAACGCGAAACTTCACTTCTTTCAACTCCATTAACTTCCCTGAGCATAAATCAAACTACACCGCTGGCTGCAATAAATTATTTGCTCACGTGATTATGACGTGATGTTAAGGGGCGTTGCCCATAAAAGCTGATACTTACCGCGGAGCTGAAAGCTTCGCGTTTTCTCAACGGTAAGCCCGAAATTAAAAAAAGTAGCTCAATAAAAGGTCTTAAATCTTCGTCCTGAGTAAGTTCATACCTAAATCAACTGTTAATTGTCAGTATTCTCCAAAATCAGAGCATGACAGACAGACAAACAGACAGACAAACAGACAGGATGACTACTATAATCCTCTTGCGCATGTGTGCTGAGGGTTAACTATGGTATACGTACATATTATGTATTGTAAGGGGTATAGTGTGAAGCAATTAGCGATACTGAGTGTTTTATATAAATGTTTCTTATTCTCTCACTGTTTCTTCTTTATCACAAGGTACAGTTGTTGTTTTTTTTTGCATGAATAACCTACATAATTAATCTGACTATTTTTGGCTTGATTCAAGTCTGGCTGTTGATGAACCTCTACTGTATATCATAGAGTGTAAGACATGGCGAGCGTTCTTGTTGGAGGTACTAATTATATTTCACTTCTTTAGCTCTAGTTACATCAAAGGTATCACTTTCTCTGTGGCATTGGCTTCCTATGTACAGGTGTAGTATAGTATACAGTAGGCCTAAATGCAGCATTTGGTTTGTCCTGATCAGGAATCTTAGAGACTGGTTTTACCAATGCAATATTTTACAATACATTTAATAAAGTTTATGCATGTGCACTGGTAAAGTTTTGTGCTTATCTTGTTTAAATTATAAGTCCATTAAAAAAATGCTTTAGCTACATACATAGTAGTAGTGAATTCAATGATACTATGTAGTACGCATTAGATGTTTGGTACAACAACTTGAGACAGGAACAATGGCTAAAGTTATCTGTATTTTAACTTCGAATTTTGAATGCCTGAGTCACTGGAAGTAACGATTTTACATATTTACTTAATACTACCTATGGAAGATCCTGTAAATACAGCGGACTAATGTTATTTTTGCTGTTGTTGTGTTTAGTGGTGGAGAAAGTGTGAAAGTGTTTGTTCGCGTGCGACCTCCTGACCCTAATCTGGAGTCTGGACTTGCACATGCTCAGTGTCTAGAGGTCACGTCTGAGTCCACTCTCACTGTCTACAGTAAACCTGAACCTAAAATATTCACCTTTGATCACGTGGCAGACAAGGACATCACACAGGTACGTACACACATGTGTGGCAGTGACTGTATAGCTGTATATGTGCATGATATATGGGGTCATGTATTGTTCAATGTGTTGCTAGGCAGCTTTAGGTTTACTGTATGAACTTGCATGAAAATGATAGAGTAGATTTGTGGTGTAGTTTATGAAAATAATTTAAGTTGGGAAAGGTTGGTGAAGTATTTCCTCGCGTCCTTGTGTATACATGTGTTTGTACATGAAGCATTTCCCCCCCCCCCCCCCACCCCCCCCCCCCCCCCCCCCCCCCCCCCCCTCGTAGGTATGTGCGTATTTATGTTGCAAAGGGAGGTGAGAATTAATGTGCAGGAAGTTGATGATGTCACTGACCTAGGAAGGAAGTATCAGTCCTTAAGATGGTAGTCATGGTGACACACTTAACCAGCCACTGAAGCCAGGGGCATCTCTCATTCAGTATGATAACAGTGGTAGGAAGCAGAACTGTGAAGGAGGCATGCTCAGAGTGCACTTCCTGTGCTGATTATCCATTTCCTATTCTTTCTGTATCCACTATACACACACACACACATACTGCATCCGTTCACATAAACACGCACACACGTGCACATACCCACATGCATACTTAATACACACGCTCACACACACACACACATGCACATGTACACATGCCATGAAAGTGCTCAAACAGTCTGTAATGTGTTATATAAGGGAGGAAGGGATAGGTGGTTGACTTTCATAGAGATGTCTTCTTTGTGTTCATGAAATATTTCGAGTGTAATTAGACACACTATTGGGTTGGAGAGAGAGAGAGTATTACCTGTAGATCAAAGACATCAGTAGAGATGTGTGCTTGTCTTTGACTGTTGTAGGAGTACACACTGCATCCTAGCTACACAAAGTTGTTTAAATTTTTATCATTGATCATATACAAGCAATGAGAATGGAGAAGTTTTGGTATTGGTCTGTAGTGACACCAATGCTTAGCTATTAATTAGGGTACACTGTTAGCATCGAACTGCACACAGGATGTATATATTACGGGGGAAGAGAGAGAAGCTGGGAAGTTTGGGGAAGATCTTTCACTAGATAGAACTTTGTGCACTCTGTATAATATCATTGTATATTTGTGTGTGTGTGTGTGTGTGTGTGCATGTGTGTGTGTGTAGGAGGATGTATTTTCATCAGTTGGCCGGCCCATCATAGATAGTTGTATGCACGGATACAATGGCACCATCTTTGCTTAGTGAGTTGATGCACACACAAACATACTTTCATGCATTACATACACACAAACACACAATCCACTATAGTGGCACTATTCCAACATGTACAAACATAGAACATTTTATGTTCAAGAAATATTAACTCTTTCCAAAGCAAAAAAAACGTGAGCTTGTTATGAGAGCTGGCATTGCATTGATACAGTATCTATAGAGTATGACATTAGTTACAACTAGAGTCAATGGCGGGAGTTGCTGAGTGTACAGTGTATTGCATGCTGTCCATTGACTCTTACTGGATTAATGTATTAGTAGAGGAACTTCCAGTGACTTACTAAACTTCACGTCTAAATTCACTATGTAAATGAAAATATTAGGTTTACAATAAAGCTTGGCTATATCAGCAAAATAGGCATACATGGTATGCTATATCGAGTTCATATACTATATACTATATTTTCATATTTGTTGCCACTGCGATAATCTTGCTTTGGGGCATCAATGTGAAGGTATACTGGAAGATGGTCTCTGCTGCTCTTGAATAAGCTTGCTTTTTTTTCTTTCTATTTTTTCACTTAACTGAATTTAGTGAAGTTTGAGTGAGCAAGTGACTACCCCTCCCCTCCCCCCTCCACATACACACACACACACACACACACACACTCTCCTACAGCTGCCACAACCACTTTTCTTTGCTTCCAGTTGGACAATATTGGCATCAGTAATACAGGAGCTACATAGATTTGTCTTAATCACTTTATCTTTCTTTATCTTTCTGCTTGTACAAACGAGGACAAGAATACTCCATAATGAGCTGTCTAATACCATTTGTGTTGGTATTGGCACATGCTATAAGTCAGAGTTTTGGTCAAATACTCTGAAAGTTATTTAATTGCAATTGCAAATAATGCTCTATTTTCTAATACAATTGCAAATACAAATACTTGATTTCAGAGTTGTATTTAAATGCATTGCAAATACTTTGAAAATATGAAAAAGCTGTACATGTCCGTGCTAGTACGTCATGTAGACTCTGGTGTCGCACACACACACACACACACACACACAGTGGCCTCGCATGCAATATCTAAACTACTAGTGATGCGCTCTAATAGCACAAAATAGCGAAGCGAGCGATGCATGTTCCCTGTAATTGCAGCTATTCCATCCATGCTTGGTGTGGTTACAAATACTGTCAAAGTGAGAAAACAATAGTTTCTATGATGAAGGCTCCTGGTACCGTAATCCTCAGGAATAGTCTAATAAATAAATTAGGAACATTTAATGGCTTTTCAAAAAGAAAGATTCTTTACTTTGCTACCTGTTTCTGTTTCGTTTTAGCTCTCCTCCTCCTTGCCCTGTCTTTTTCATTTCTTATCTCTCTCCGTACTAATTTTTCTTCTGGAGTTTCTAACGTCCTCAAAGCTCTTGACCGAGCGTTTCTAACATTTTGTCTCTCTTTCGCAGAATTTGTTTCACTGGGCATCACTACTTCGTACGGCGGGTAAACAAAACAAAATGTTGCTAAGAAGGTTACCCGGCCCGCGCAAGCGCGTAGGAGAAAATGTGCACACGTACGCCCACGCAAGAACAAAAACAATTCCTAGACCTAACAAAAACAAACAAACAAACAAACAAAAAAAAAAAATATACATGTATATCGCGGACTCATTAGAGAGTCAGCTCTGCTCGCTTCGCTGAATAATTTTACCCTTCCCTTCTTTTAAAGCAGTAGTTTTTTGAGTGGCTTTTCTCTCTCATTCATTTTTTTTTGTATATGCAATTATGTATTTCAAGTTATAAAATCATAAGTTTTGCTAGCTGCATTGCAAATACATACACTCAAATACAATTGCATTGGAATGACTGCAAAAAGTGTATTTAATTGCAATTAAATACAATGCAAAGTAATTGACCCCAAATATACTACAAGTACAGACTATCACTTTGCCATTGGTGTGAATCCACATATTGCATTTGTTATTCTTGTTATTGTTGTTGGTATTGTTGTTGCTATTATTATTGTTGTGCTGTTGTAGTGGTCAGACTGGCTCTGGGAAGACCTTTACTATGATAGGTAAGAATAATAGAAGGATGACCCAGTCAGTGTCTTTCAACTAAACTGTAGAATTTAATTCATTAGTGTTCCCTGTCTTTGGGAAGTGTGTGCAGTTCAGTCTGGTCTGTTCAAGACAGGCATCTGTATGTACAAAAAAATAAAATAAAAAAATAAAAATCATCATCATCATCATCATCATCATCATAATAATAATAATAATAATAATAAATAAAAATAAATAATAACTAACTAAATAAATAATAGCAGAGATTAAGGAGTTATGAAGAACTTTCATAAGAGAGTCTGGCATATTGTAGCAGATGTGTGGGTGTTAGGGATGTACTGTATGTGTACATTTTCCTATTTCTTGTAAATAGTACGTGTGTACAAGTACGTGTGCAATCATGTGTATATGGTAAAGTACTCTCTGCTTGTTGTTTTTCAGGTCCGCCATCAGAAGATAACGAGGATACTTTCACTCACGAGTTGCGGGGAATAATCCCTCGTAGTTTTGAATATTTATTCAGCTTCATCAACAGAAACAAACAAAAGGTGAAAATAATTTCTATGTATGTACAATGAATTATAGACAACTTGCTTAATTTGCAATGTAGCAGTCATGTGACGTGGTACGGTTGTTATGGCACTAACAGTCCAGTTACATTAGTCCTGTGTTATTATCTATAGTGAGATCTAGAATTAGATCTATTAGTTTCCTCGTCTTGGATATGTCGTTGATTTGTCTGGTTTTTTTAAATGTGGAGTGTCAAAGTGTATCATTTGATGTAGTGGATTTGATATTGTGTAATTTAATTCTATCTTACATACGTACACCTGCACACACACATACATACATGCACGTGCACACACATACGCACAGTATGGAGAGCTGGTGGAGTTTCTGTGCAAGTGTTCCTTCCTTGAAATCTACAATGAACAAGTATTTGACCTTCTTGACCCGGCCTCCACCGGACTCAATTTGCGCGAGAACATGAAGCGCGGAGTGTACGTGGACGGTCTTAGTGAAGTGGGTGTGGTCTCGGCCAGGGAGGCGTACCAGGTCCTGTCCACCGGCTGGGTCAATCGGAAGGTGGCATCCACCTCAATGAACAGAGAGAGCAGCAGGTCTCACGCTGTGTTCACTCTTTCTATAGAGTCTAAGAAGAGAGTGAGTGAATCCTACAGTATGGTTAACACTGTTACATATGAACACTAAGATAGGAGTTATGATTATGAAGCACAGATGATGTAGACCCTCTGATAGGTCAGAGACCTAACATAAGCCATTTATAAGCAGGAATACAGCTACATGTATATGCATGCCATGTATTATAGATATAGCTTATATCATTTTAGAATAGGGGACCTACTGGGGAGGAGGAGTGAAGTGGTTTTCACTATTGTCTTATTTCTTGCAGAACGACCCATAGTAATCACAGATGTGTATGTGCATGCATGCTCGAGGTGGCCTTGTGTGGCGTTCAGTTTGCATAGTAGATGCTTTGTTATTGTTTGCAAATATATTATATCCCGTAAAATACATTGTTTGTTTGAGGTGTGTGTGTTTGTGTATGTGTGTATGTGTGTGTGTGTATGTGTGTGTGTGTGTGTGTGTGCAGGAGGCTAAGGACTCTGTGGCTAAGATCCGTACGTCAGTCCTGAATCTGGTGGATCTCGCTGGCAGTGAGAGACAGAGAGACACACAGACTGCGGGCGTGAGACTCAAGGAGGCGGGGAGCATCAACAAGAGTCTGTCAGCTCTGGGCAATGTGATTATGGCACTAGTGGACATAGCCAATGGCAAATCCAGACACGTCCACTACAGGGACTCCAAACTCACCTTCCTGCTCAGGGTACGTATGTAGGTCATGTGTGTGTGTGTGTGTGTGTGTGTGTGTGTGTGGTGGCTGTGTGGTGTAGTGGTTGTGTCCTGGGCTCAGGGCCCGCAGTCCTGAGTTCAAGCCCAACTCAGGCAATTTTTCCATCTGATTTTCCATCTGCCTCCCACCAGCCCCACCAGTCCACCCAGCTGTGATTGGGTACCTGGCATTTGCTGGGGTGCAAATTCAAGGCCTTTTCTCATGAAACAGCAATGGTCCAGGTGGGACTTCGGGTGCCCACACCACTTGCTGTGAGGAAAGGCCTGTTCTCCTGCGAGTTCCTAGCCAGGCTCCAGGAGCTTTGCTTGCACGGCTCACAGTGCCTGCTTAGTGCACAGGCATCCTGGCTCTGCCAGGTGCGCGTGACCGCGGCAGCAAGAAAATTTGCATTTTTTGCATTTTTTGTGTGTGTGTGTATGTGTGTGTGTGTGGTTCTCACTTTCTTATTCTTACGTATATTCTTTTTTCTTTTTTTTACTTACCTGCAACCTCCTAGATTTATATATTTTTAACGTTCCTCATTATTACTCATTTTGTGACTGAATCTGTTTACATACACTTGGTGAATCCTGCTAGTACTGTACTCATCGAAGATGAGCGATGGTTGACTCTGCAACTAGAATGCTAGATACTGTAGTGAACAGTTCGGCTAGAATGTTGTTTGAATTGTCTATTAATACAATTCACTCTAGTTGGTATAAGTGAGTGAACTTGTTTGTGTGTGTGTGTGTGTGTGTGTGTGTGTGTGTGTGTGTGTGTGTGCAGGATTCCCTAGGAGGTAATGCCAAGACTCACCTAGTGGCTAATGTCCATCCGAGTGCAAGGTGAGGAGAATTTAGAGCAGAGCTGGTGTCTGTGTAGAGATATGTACACGTGTATGTATGCCATGAATGCGTGGGTGAGTGTACGTGTAATTTTATATTAAGCATATAACATGTACTTACTTATAATGTATAGTGACTGTCCAATAGTACGTAAGTACATGTATGTTTAATTACCTTCTTTCATTCCAGTCTTGCTATATGTGTGTCTCCAGGAGGATGACTATATAAGCTGTTTATTTGTATGTGCCAGTGGTATACTGCCAATTAGTTGTGCATATTAGCAAGCTCTCAGCTTCCCCCTTGTAATAAACAATGTGAACATTACTCAGTATGTGTTGCTATGGTACTGTATGTACATTTATTGCAGCTTTGATATTTTTACTTGAATATTTCCGCATCACGCGAGCGTTCTGTATTCTCCCATATTGTACGGTTTATATTGTACGCTACTTGTAGCGCGCGCGTAGCGAGTAAAATCAATGAAAATTGTATTGTAACCGGTTGAGAAAAATTTCAAAGAAGCAATAAATCACTTATCACACTCGTCGTACAATATGGGAATGATATTTTACTCTCACGCCACATTTTCACTCGCCTTTGGCTCGTGAAAATATTTTGCGTGCTCGTAAAATATTTTCCCATATTGTACTCTGACTCGTGCTATAAGTATTATGTATTGAATATGATGTTGTGTAGATGTTTCGGAGAGAGCTTGTCTACGCTGAACTTTTCTAGGAGGGCCAAGATGATCCAGAACAAGGCAGTCATCAATGAAGATGCGAGTGGCAATGTCCTCCAACTGCAAGCTGAGATCAAGAGACTCAGGAGTGTCATTCAACACTTTAAGGGTATGTATGAAAGCTAATAGGCATACGTACAGTGTAGTTGATGGGTTGTGGGAAAGAGATCATCACAGGCAGTGGTCATGTATTGACAGCGTGATAACTACATGGAGGAAGGAATGTGGCTGATTGCAATGAGCAATCTTAACATAATGTTTGCAAAAACAAGAGATACTAATATAAACAACTAAGTAAACAAGTTGCAGAAGAAGAGCACATGATGGAATTCTAATGGTTCACTGTTGGCATCATGCAGCAGTATTATACAGTACTTGCCTGTAGAAGATTCATCAGCACACACACACATACGTACACATTCAACTGAACTTGACTGTTGTCCAGAAGTCTTATATTATTGTCTCCTAGGATTATGGGATGTCTCATTGTGAAACTTTCCCGGCATGAAGCCCCTCCTTGTAGTTGAATTGTACGTATTTTGTGTGTGACTTGTTTGCCCAACGATAGGAAACTTTGCCTCCTGTATTCCATCTTTGTGCTGGAAGAGGGGGGGGGGGCTATGGGGGCTATGGCCCTTGCAATGCCCGTCACAAATTCCTGCTTTAATCTACTATGGGTTAATTTGACAATATAACTATAGGACCTATAAGTGGGTGGAGCCTTCCAGGTATACCCATGGACAAGGCAAAGCTGGATAGTTAGTACAACACAGTTCAGCGAAACTTGACCAAGTTTATTGTTACTATTCAAAGTGGGTGTAGAATTGGCATTTTGCACTACACTGTGCAATGTTGTAAAAATAATTTATAATAAGTTTAATTTATTATTCTTATTATTTTTTTGCTTGATCTTAGCGGGCTCTCCCACTGCAAGTGTTGGCGTGTTGAACAGTTCCTCGCTGTCTCCTCCCAGCCCCACCCCCTCAGACACTAGACCTACCAACAACAAGACTGTGACGGAACTCAAGGCTATGCTCACAGCCTCTATGGAGGCCAGAGATAGGGCCAACATAGAGAAGACGGTAAGGGGTGACAATAGCTATATTAAAAGTATATGGTAAGGGTTACACTGTATGTAGTGTGATTGCATGGATATGGGATTTATGAAGATTGTGTAGTGAGTGGGCAAAGGTTATTTACAGATGTATGTAAGGGCGTGATGGCAGTGATATCTGTAGCAGCATAGGAAGAGCCCAGCTACTAAGATGTATACTTGATGAAGTGTTTTGTTTGGGATTAATTATTAATTAATTCTTTGTTAATTGGTTAATAGATGTCATGCGTGTGTGCGTGTGTTTGTAGGAGCTATGTGATGAAGTAGTCAGATTGAAGGAACTTCATGAAAAGAAAGACAAGTTCCTTCAAGTGAGTGTAATACATACATACATACATACATACATACATACATACATACATACATACATACATACATACATACATACATACATACATACATACATACATACATACATACATACATACATACATAGATGTAGCATTGACAATAAGTAAATAATAGCACATATAGGATATCATTATCTGTTGTTTGTGTGTGGTCTCAGTCGACTAAGATGATTCTGAAGTTCCGAGAGTCTCACATCAGTAATCTCGAGAAGGCTAGGAAAAATGGCGTACCTGAAGACGGCAGCTTCGTACAGGATGAAACTAATGTATGTATGTGTGTGCGCATTCCCCAACCATGTCTCTACATGGTAATGTATAGGATGGCAGAGGAATGTACATGTATGTATGTGTGTCACATGCATGCCAATACAAGTCAGGTGTAAAATGGAGGTTCAGACAGAAGGGGTGTGGCCGTGGCAGTGCTAGTGTATATCACCATGCTTGCTTTTATTCTTTCTTTCGTTCTTTCTTGTTCAATAGAAGGCTAGAACCTAGACAACAGTGAGTGTAGCACAAGTCATGCTGAAATAGGTTGTGAGTACTCGTGCAGTGAATTGGATGGAGTTATGTACAATTGCTACTGATAGCTGATAGCAATAGTAACTTAACTGTATTTACTTAACACACTTGTGTCTTGTGGCTAAAGAGACCCAGTCTTAGACTTGGTTATTTTGCTCTTTTGATTTTTTTTTGTTATTGTTGTTGTTGTTGTTTATCTTTTAACTTTATAAAAGAGGAGAATATTGTGAAGTAAGATGTGTGTGTGTGTGTGTGTGTGTGTGTGTACAACAGAAGATGCTGAGGGAGGAGGTGCAGCAGTTGAAGTATCTCATAGAACATCATCCTGACAGAGTCAAGTTACTTCACGAGAACAATGGCCTCAAGTCGGAGATCAAGAAGCTGCGAGGGTCAGCCAAGCCAGACAGTAACCAACAGAAGCAGTTGGCCCGCAGTCATCAGTACACCCTGCAGCTGGAGAGACAGCTCAGACATTACCTGGCTAGAGGCAGCGTCAGTAAGTGCAGTCAGGGTATATATGTATGTGTGTGTGTGTGTGTGACTTGTATGTTTGTATGTGTGTTTGTATTTTCTGAACGTGTTAGCTAATTTGTAGAACATTTCTGACAATTAATATAGTAATTACTGCTTAGTCACAATGAACGCAGAGGGTGTAGTTTATTATAATATAGTCGAAGCCCTTTTCTGATCGTGTGTAAAGTAATAGTAGAAAGACAATAGCAGTAACAGCAAATGAGTAAATTAACCGGCATCGTGGTATGCCCGTGTAGATGGTACTTCCCCCACGAGTGGAGGTCTGTCTTCGTCTTCCCCGGCAAAGACGACCCTTGAATTAGAGAGTTTGCAGGAGCGATATCGACAGCTTCAGGAAGAGCTGGACCAGACGCGCAGGACTCTGCACAGTGAGCGGGAAGAAGCTCACCTCAGGGAGTCCAAACTGGAAGCCAGTCTCAACGCCTCTAAGAAAGCCAATGTAGAGCTACAGGTAATCTATAGGCTAGGGTGGGGGTTACACACTTCTAAGGACTATTCAGGTGCAATTTTTTCTCCATTGATACTGCCAATAAATTTTAATTTAAAATGGCTTAGTCTGATGTTTTAATTCTTGTTCATTGAGTTATGTAAGTTTTCAACATTCTGCATGGATATTTGTTTTGTGTGTAAACAGATAAATGCTGCTATTACTATTATTATAATATTGAGGACAGGCATATATATATGTGTATTCATGCTTGTTATGTTGCTACAGAGAAGTATAGATGCACTCAAGTTGAAGAACAGCGTCGAGAAGGCCACACTCAATGATATTCACATGCACACCATCAAGGTGAGTCACGTGGTACATAGCTACGGTACATACTGTACATAAGACATGGACCAGTAGGAGTGGAACTTTGTGTGGATTGTGAAATGGGGCAAGTATGTGTGTGGGGATCATTTCATTCAATACTTAATGTTACCAAACATGGCAACCTCAATTGGGTGAAAGAGTTTTTAGTTCCTTAGACATGAATTCTAGAATTATGAACATGTTCCACCACTTCTGAAGCAGACTTGAGATTTCATTTCATTTTTTGTGTTATGGTGCCTGAACTTTCTAACGAGTTTGCCGATTTAGGGAGGGTTTGTACTTGCAATGAGTTGTGTATCCATGGTGACAACAGGTATTAGTGATCTTGATAAGGCATTTGTTAATTGTCTATTTGGTGTGGTAATAGTGTCACTCCACTGTGATAGTTGGTAATATAGTGTCACTCCACTGTGATAGTTGGTAATATAGTGTGACTCCACTGTGATAGTTGGTAATATAGTGTGACTCCACTGTGATAGTTGGTAATATAGTGTGACTCCACTGTGATAGTTGGTAATATAGTGTCACTCCACTGTGATAGTTTGTAATATAGTGTCACTCCACTGTGATAGTTGGTAATATAGTGTGACTCCACTGTGATAGTTGGTAATATAGTGTCACTCCACTGTGATAGTTGGTAATATAGTGTGACTCCACTGTGATAGTTGGTAATATAGTGTCACTCCACTGTGATAGTTGGTAATATAGTGTCACTCCACTGTGATAGTTGGTAATATAGTGTCACTCCACTGTGATAGTTGGTAATATGCACTCCACTGTGATTTTGGTAATAGATGTCACTCTCACTGTGATAGTTTGTAATATATTGGTCGTACTGTGGATAATATATGTCACTCTCCACTGTGATGTTCGGAATATAGGTGACCTTGTACTTTATAGTGACTCCACTGTAATAGTTGTAATATGGACTCCTGTGTAGTTGGTAATATGACTCCACTGTGATAGTTGGTAACTATAGTGTCACTCCACTGTAATTAGATAGTTGGTAATATAGTGTGACTCCAGGATAGTTTGACTGTGTGTGTTGGTAATATAGTGTCACTGTGTCACTCCACTGTGATTGTAGGTGCAGGGTTTGAGTGTCACTCCACTGTGATAGTTGGTAATATAGTGTCACTCCACTGTGATAGTTGGTAATATAGTGTGACTCCACTGTGATAGTTGGTAATATAGTGTCACTCCACTGTGATAGTTGGTAATATAGTGTGACTCCACTGTGATAGTTGGTAATATAGTGTGACTCCACTGTGATAGTTGGTAATATAGTGTGACTCCACTGTGATAGTTGGTAATATAGTGTGACTCCACTGTGATAGTTGGTAATATAGTGTCACTCCACTGTGATAGTTTGTAATATAGTGTCACTCCACTGTGATAGTTGGTAATATAGTGTCACTCCACTGTGATAGTTGGTAATATAGTGTCACTCCACTGTGATAGTTGGTAATATAGTGTGACTCCACTGTGATAGTTGGTAATATAGTGTCACTCCACTGTGATAGTTGGTAATATAGTGTGACTCCACTGTGATAGTTGGTAATATAGTGTCCCACTGTGATAGTTGGTAATATAGTGTGACTCCACTGTGATAGTGGTTGGTAATATAGTGTGACTCCACTGTGATAGTTGGTAATATAGTGTGACTCCACTGTGATAGTTGGTAATATAGTGTGACACTCCACTGTGATAGTTGGTAATATAGTGTGACTCCACTGTGATAGTTGGTAATATAGTGTCACTCCACTGTGATAGTTGGTAATATAGTGTGACTCCACTGTGATAGTTGGTAATATAGTGTGACTCCACTGTGATAGTTGGTAATATAGTGTGACTCCACTGTGATAGTTGTTGTGTTTGTATTGACAGACAATCCTCACTCCCAAGAGAGACAGAGAACTCATGACACGCAACAGCAGGTCCTTCTCTCTCTCCCCCACCTCGGCCATGCGGCGTGCTGACTCAGCTCCCAACCAGCCACACCCACTTGTCCATCGCAACTCCACTGCCACGTGTGAGCTCTCTGCTGTGTTATCACCGACTGGGCAGTCTGCTACCAAGTTCCCGGCAATTCTGGAGAACTCTAGTTTTATGAAGGACAGTCTTAGCTTGGTGTCCCCGATGTCAATGCCAGAAGAATCAGTCGCGAAAGGCCACAATTTGATTTCCACTCCTAACCGCACCCCTGGCTCCACCCCTCAGGCTAAGAAGGCGAGGCTTTCTAGAGACGTAGCATTCTCTGATTCTGAACAGGAGCCATTGAGTTGTCCACACAATGGTGTCATCTCGAAGTCCTTGTTCTCAGTGAGTAGTGAGGATTTGGAAGAATGTCTCGAAGAGGGAGGGAACAGTGCAGAACTAGGCAAGCCTGTGGAACACTCTGCGGAGGAAGCAGAGGAGGCGTTAGAGTTAGACGAGTGTCACATTCATGGAGCGCTCACTGAGGAACTGAAGAAACTGCAGGACAGGAACCGGAGAATGGAACAGGAATTAGAAGAACTGGAACGGAGAGTTGTCCATCTGAGTCAGGCCAAAGGAGCTTTGGAAGCACAACTAGAGGAAGTAACTCAAGTGAGTCACGTGTACCTGGAGTTGTGTAGGAGCATGCTTATCTGCTAGGAGGTGTGGTCTTTGATGGAATAATGAGTTGGGCTGTGGTAGTTACTTGTAAGCTTAGCCTAGCCTTTGGCCGGAAGGTTAAGTATAGTGTCTGTGTGCATTGGATACTGCTGTGTGTGCACCCACATGGAATTAATTTGTCTATGGGATAGAATTTTTCATAGTATTTTTTTTTGTGTGTTAAGGATCTGTGGGGATATTCGTAAGCACGAAATATAATTATAATGAGCAGATGTTGTGACTTTTGTTCGCTGTTTCCTGTTTAACCTGACAATTGTTGTTTTTAACCACAATTTTGACCTGGTTACCAATTGTATTAGAATGCTATTATCTTTATTACAATGTGTATTTATAAATGTGTGCATGTAAATGTGTGCATGTATGTGTTGTGTGTGTATGTGTGTGCATGTATGTGTGTGTGCAGTTGTCTCGAATGGAGAGAGAAGGCTATTATGAAAAAGAGCAGAGCTACTTGGAGAAGGTGTCTAGCATGGCTTCACAGATAGCTGATCTCAAGAGTAGCAATGGAGGTACGTACATACAATACACATGTATAATGCATGATAATATAATAATATGATACATACGTCTATCTAGCTGTACATGTGTCTATATGTATATAAAGCTGTACTTGTGTACAGTATGTTAGAGTTAGTGATGTTTATGCTGGTGTTTCAGTGTTGGACAGTGAAGTGCAAGACTTGAGAGTGTGTCTGAAATCTGCCGATAAAGAACTGAAGGAAGTCAGGGACGAGAAGAAGGAAGAGAAGAGATGTTACGATAACAAAATTACCAGCTACATGCAGAGGGTGAGGATAGGATAGTGAAGTTGTGTAGCTGAGGCCTTTAGTTCTATGGACATACCTGTAGTATCTCCACCAGTCAAGGGTTCATTTCACTTGGTATTACGTATACGTTTGTTTGTATGGTGCGTTGTTTTTGCTCATGTTCGTTTATGTGTGTGTGTGTGTGTGTGTGTATGTGTGTGTGTGTGTATGTATGTATGTGTGTGTGTGTGTGTGTGTCTAGGTGAATGAACTAGAGAGGCTGTATTCATCTGAAGAGACCAAGTACAATAGAGCTGTGGAGGAACTACAGAACATACAAGTGAGAGAATAGGTGTGGTTAGGTAGGGGGTGTGGCATACACATAGCTAGTCCTATGGTAATAAATTATCTCTCTAGTGTTACTCTTTTAACAGATAGTCAATAACCAATTAGAGTTGTCTGTATGTCAGAAATAAGCATTTGATAATTATTATAGGACTCTGAATATTAGATGTATTCTTTCTCTTTCACAGCTTTTTTAAACATTACAGATGTATTGTTTAAAAAAGCTGTGAAAGAGAAAGAATACATCTAGACATACAGAATTAAAAATATTTGGTTGCCACCAGGAATCAAACCGGTGGCAACCCAAATTTTTTTATTCTGTATTGTTTAAAAAGCCTGTGAAAGAGAGAGAATACATCTAATGAGTAAAAGAAGGCTGAGAAAGAAATTGTGACTCTGAATATTATATAATGACAATGACAATTCCAAGGCTTGAATACCAGTGGTTAATGGAAGACCATTGAATATTAATGAACTAATAATATATGTATGTGTATACTGCCATTTCTCCGGACCATCAAAGTTAGATGGTGTCTGGGAGACAGAAGTTTGTGCGACTTTGACAAACAATAAGAGATATCCATATATGTATGTATAGCCATTTTTTACACAAGAAGACATGAAATGAGTTGTTTAAAGACGTGCCTAAGACCTACATATGACCCAATCAATTTTACAACTAGACTAGTCAACATTCCAGAAGCTGAAGGTAGTTTTCTTTTAAACCAATCATATTAATAGCAAATTTTCTCGTTCTAACATCCAATATTGTAGTATTTAAAACTAAACATGATGATCGATATTGATTGGTGGCTTTTTTTTAGGTGGAAGCAGAAACTCTGAGGGAAGAGCTAACCTTCAAGGAGCATCGTATAGAGGAACTCGAAGTGACTCTGAAGACTCAGAAGGAGCAGACATCCATGAGAGAGACAGAAGTCCAGAGTCTCTTGGAGAAACTAGCTCATGAAGTGGAAACTAACACAAGACTCAGCATGGAACTGCAGGAGGGGCATAGCGGCAAGGAGGTGTGTGTGTGTGTGTGTGTGTGTGTGTGTGTGTGTGTGTGTGTGTGTGTGCACTCTGCTCCTGCTCTCCAAAGTATCGATTTGTATCCACACACTTTCTAATTTCAAACTTATACCGAAAGCCTTGGTTATGTAATTGTATGATTCGAGTACTTTTTTTCCTACTGAGATTACAGTTGGCATGCAGCTTTCAGTTAGTATACTGCACTGGTACTTGTGTGTGTGTGTGTGTGTGTGTGTGTGTGATCGACAGACAGCTGCTGTACTGTGAGTGCAATGCTTATCCTCCATTTTTTTCCCTGCAGGAAATGGTTGCCACAGTGAATGAGAATCTGCAGCTGCGTACTGAAGTGTCCAAGTTAGAGGAGGAGCTCCAGAGTCAGTTACAGAGTCACAAGCAGCAGATGGAAGAAACTGAACTCACTCTGAACTCACTCCTCAAGAAGAAGACCTCCGACGAGGCAGCCATTGCTAGTCTGGTGACAAACATCCAGGAACTGAGGGCAGACAAAATAAAGGTAGAGTGCAGACTGGCAGATTTGGAGAAGGAGTTGGAGGAGTCGAGAAAAGAAGTGGACGAAACTTCTTCCAATAGCGATGCTCTGGTGAGTCTGTGAGGGAGGCCTGCTATTCAGTTGGTAAAGGGTTTTCAAGATTGAAAGTGCTACTAGATTAGAACAGTGGCTGTCTATAATTTGTGACCGGTTTTGGGAAAATCGGCCTAAACGCGGCAAACAATTTTTTTCAGTATCCCCGGGTAAAGCCTTATGGGTCGAATTTTTTAGAAAAAAATTTTATGGCAGAAATGGATAGACACCAGTTAGCTCTAGCTTATGACGCAGTTGTAAGCTCTGGCGTGCTCTAGAACTCACACTAGGAGGCTAGAAACATTAGCCGGTTGGACTCGTGTACGGAGAGTTGCTAAGAAATTATTGGCGGGCTTTTCACTAACAGCCGGGAAAAAACTGTAGCTAGCTAATTCACTTATTATTCTACATAATTCACGTACTCACGCAATTCTCGCCATCATAGTTTCTTAAGGAGCCCTGCATTAAGCATTTTAGACTTCTTTCAATCCGCCTGTAACCGGTTTATTCCATAGTGTCCCGGAGACATGCAGTAATAGTATACGGACACAAGGCACGCCCCCTGACCTTAGCAATGCCTTTACCCGGCGTTTTTTCGAAATCAGCAATAATAAGTTTAGCAAAAATACTGAAGTGTTGTAGTGCGTAGGGCGAAGACGGCTTGTGCTACAGCTTCCAAATTAGGAGGACGGCATCCCAGGGCCCCGTGCAGCCTACTGGTAGAATAAATTAGAAAACTTTAGATGCCGCGTTTAGGCCGATTTTCCCAAAACCGGTCACATTTAGTTGGTGATTAACGTCTTATAGTTCACTTTAGTTAATTTTGTGTGATAGAGGCAAGTTTGATATAATTTCTCTTTTAATATGAACATAAAACTAAAAATGTACGAATTTTTGCAGATTGCAATAATGTAGAACCAGAGATATAACATTCAATAAAATATATCACTCTCACTCATGTATTCTGAGGAAATGAGATAATGTAGAAAGTATTTCAAAAAATTTAAATAATTTCAGATTTTTCAATCTTGTTTTTTTCCCCTTCCTTGTTTGTGTGTGTTTCAGAGAGCAGACGTGGAAGCAATGAAGGCTCGAGTGGAGGAACAAGCTGCCTCACACAAGAGGGACATATTCAGGAAAGATGCAGAGAGAGAAATTATTCTAGATGACTTGGACAGGATGAGTGATCAATACCAGAAATTAAACATGAAACTGGAGGACCAAAGTAGGAAGCTAGAGTTAGCACAGGTGCGTGTGTGTGTGTGTGTGTGCGCGTGTGGTGTAGTGGGTGGGGGTTTGGCTCAAAGCCTGTAGGTACTGAGTTCCCCTCTCTAGCAAATTTTTCTTTCTATCGGGTTTTTCTTTCTTGGCCTCCTACCATAGTCCTCAACTTATTCCAGACTTCAATATCAATATACAGTAGAAGACAAAATAAAGTTCCGAATTCGGTTCCGTAGAACGGCCATTGCACGGATTAAAAAACGGTACGCCATTTGAAAAAAAAAACGGCCGTTCCGTTCGACCGCATTACTGTTTTAACCTTTCTCATTCACCGTATGTCTTGCCCAAAGCAATATAAAAAATAGTTTATCCAATAAAACGTTTCGATTTTTTGTTTACAGGCTCCTGAGGTGGAGTTTTTCGGGTTAAAAAAAATTGAACCGTCCTATTCGAAGTTGTCTCGCGGAGAATTGTTAGTTCGACCACCGCACAGTATCGATGTTTTCATAATAGTTAAAGCACGGGTTCGAGTGCACTGGTCGTAAATCGACCAGTGCACGAAACGCCCGTGCTTTAAGTAATTTAGATCACGTTGCGCATGCTCTATTCTGTTGTTGTTACCGTAACCATTTTCAGTAGCTAAACGAATGGCTGAAGAAACGGTAACAACGGTTAGTATACCAGTAAATGCTCCTGCTGTACCTCTATCTTTTATTTCAGAAAGAGACGAAAATCGACCAACATCTCTGTCCATGATAGACCCAAAAATTGCCTATATTTTGAAGAAAAAAGAAGATGAAATTCAGAATTCAGGTCATAATAGCAAACGATTCTATTCAGTGACGGAACTAAACCAGCTTGAATGCAAATTTGTACCCCCTAAAACCCAAGCAAGTACAAAATGGGCAACAACTGTATTTGAAAACTGGGTAACCCATCACAACATCAATGAAGTGGAGAAATGTCCTCTTGACCTGTTGACAGATCAAGAGCCTACAGCCCTCAATTACTGGCTAAAGAGATTTGCTGTCGAAGCAAGAAAAACAAATGGTGAATTGTACCCTCCCAAAACTTTGTATTTGCTGTTTTCTGGCCTTCTACGATACATGAGGTCTAAAAATCCCGAATGTCCGAATATTCTTTTGAAGGATTGCCATTTATTTGATGGTTTACACAATACGTTGGGTGGACTTTTCAGGAAACTAAGATCTGAGGGAGTTGGCTCCTCATCCAAAAATGCTGAGCCTTTTACAAAGGAAGAAGAAAACACTTTATGGAAAGATGGTATCATGGGAACACATTCACCTCAATCACTTTTAAATGCCATATTTTTTTACAATGGGAAAGGATGCTGCCTACGAGGTGGTGAAGAACACCAAAATTTGAAATTATCACAGTTTCGGAAAATTGAGAATGGATATATACATATACACTGAAATACATCAAAAAATCGTTCTGGAAGTTTTAAACTGTTGCATTTAGAAAACAAAACAGTTACAATTATGAGAAATGAAACAGGAGGGAAAAGATGCCATGCCTACTTGCTTGATGAGTATTTTAAACGATTGCCACCACAAGCGTTTAGAAATGATGTTTTCTATTTGCGCCCATTGGTGAAGTTTAGCAGAGATGACGATTTACTCTGGTTCATGGCTGTATCAGTTAGCAGGAACAAGTTGGCCATGCTTGTGAAAGAAATGTGTAGAAATGGTGGAATAGCAGGAACAAAATCTAATCATAGTCTTCATGCCACAGGTGCCACTGAACTGTATCGGGCTGGAGTTCCTGAAAAAATAATAAAACAAAGAACAGGGCACAGAACCTACATACCTCTACTACACAGCATCAGGCAGTAGCAAACATTCTCAGCTCTGACACAACCACGTTATTCTACTCAGATGTCTCGGCTTCAATCTAAGTCTGAAAATTTTATATCAATAAACAAAACACCAACAATGAATTTCTCTAATTGTACAGTCAACATCACCATCCAATCAAAATAACCAAAATAAAGCCTGGTGCTTCAATATGTTAACATAAAGAACAGTCATTATGATGTAACTGTACTTAATTTCATTCATTTGGTATGTAATTGTATAATGTGTTGTTACTTTCTGCAAACTCACCTTAGGCTTAAATATAATGCACCTTTGCCTTTAGGCTAAAAATTAATACACACTTACTGATGTACTGCACATAGCAACAATATAGCAACATCATAGCAACGTGATCTAATCAATGTTAGGGCCTTCTCGGGCTTAGATTTTTTACTACTGGAGGTCAATCAGTAGCTAACAGAAGACCTACGAAGTGCTGACCTCGCTTGAGCTCTGTGCCCGTCGGAACTTCGATCTGTAGCTTTATTGAAGCAAGTTACATTTTTGTACGATCTTTTTTGCACTATCTCCGTAGCGTTTAATGGTCGATACAAGGCCTTAGCTTGCTGATATAGCTATGGAAGAGTTTCTAACTAGAAAATATCCTGTGAATCGACGGAAAAGCTAAACCATTTTTTACTGTTTTAATAAACGGTGTCGGCCGTTTTGTCAAAACAGTACGGAACGCAGCGGTAAAAACTACGGTTAAAAAAAAAACACCGGGCCGTGCTACGGAACGGAATTTGGAACTTCATTTTGTCTCCTACTGTACAAGGCCAACACCACCTCTGAAGTACACTGGTTTTTAAAAAAAAAATTAATTTTTAATATTACTCAACAATTTACTTTTTCTTATGTATAATTCACTTTGTTAATTTTGTAGCAGAAGAAATTTATCTTTACTAAACACTTGTTGTTACCCAATAGTTTTCTGTAATAACAAGTGCCATTTATGTAATTGGTGTTTGGAAACCTGTTCAATGGGAGTATCCCTGTTGGTGTATATTTTTTACAACCTTCACTCAATGCAGGTGGAATTGGAGAAAGTCAGAGGAGAGCTGGCTAATTCTGAAATTGAATTGAAGAGACTTCATCAGGAAAAAGTGGAAAAGAGACTAGCATCTCCCATCAAGGTTATACTATACTTTACTAGATTAACATTTTTAGAGAATGTCTCATAAATATATATAATACTATACATGTGTATTTGTACATTATTTATTAACACACACAGTTGTCTTTGCTATATGTATTGTATACATTATTTGAATGTGTATTTTTTTTCTATTTAGACTCAACAAGAAGATGTAACTCACGCAGATGAACTGCAACAATATCCTAAACTCCCTTGACATCTTTGTGTATTGTATATTGTAAGTATTGTTGATGGATAGTTACCTATGAGATACTTACCCTGGTGCTGGACTGCTATCAGCAATATGTGTGTTTATGCACTAGCTTAATGCTTCAACTCTATTTAAAAGCTGGTTATTCACAATAGAAAGCATAATTGTGTTGTATCAGAAATGTTTTACTTCATAGTGGTAGGGTTGATTTTAACCATTGTTAAAACACGTATACATCTATGTATATAAATTTCAGACTAGTATTGAATAGATTTATGTACATAGTAAGATAGAATTCCTTCCTTGACTCACTGGACACATTGAAGCGACAACTGGACCAGGCAGCAGTCATGGTGGACAGCTACGAGAACTCGTTGGAGGAGAAGAATAATGAAATATTGACACTGAAGGTAAAGTATTGATGTGGACATGCACTTCAATACACTGTACGCCTAGATATGAACAATGTACACCTAGATATGAACAATGTACACCTAGATATGAACAATGTACACCTAGATATGAACAATGTACACCTAGATATGAACAATGTACGCCTAGATATGAACAATGTACACCTAGATATGAACAATGTACACCTAGATATGAACAATGTACACCTAGATATGAACAATGTACACCTAGATATGAACAATGTATACGGAAGTACACATATCTGTGCCAGAACTAAGGTTTAAACGAAATTGGATAAATAACATATACTAATATTTTATTTACCTATGTATGTATTTGGCGATGTATGTATGATAATTGGCGGCCGGCTAGAATGTGGTTTTAGAGCTACCGTTTCCTTTCTTGTAGGATATGTTGTTATCTCTAGAGGAAGTCACACAAGCTAGAGACTCCCAGCAGGGACTTATTGCAGAGCTCCGCTACGAGTTAGGCCAGAGGAAGGAAGAAGAAGAGACCCTCAGATCTCAGGCTAGTGCAGCCATTGCTGGACTGGAAGAGGAGAAGAAGTCGGTTAATGTGACTGAGTCTCTGATGAATAGAATGAAGGCAGAAAATGCAGAACTGGTAGTGAAGTGTGAGCAACTCCTGCAGCAAATTACTGCATTGTGTGAACAGATAGACAGGTGAGTGTTGGGTAAGGGGTAGACATATTGTCATAGCTACAGTGGTTTCAATTTTATTAGAATCTCATTGGGTGTGTTGTACAAGCAACAAATAACAAAGAATTAAAAAATGTTAGTAATTTGATTAAATACAAGAATGCTATATGAAAGAAACTAATAATGGTCTCATTATTATTCCTAGAAGTGTTCAACATTACAGATGTAGAGCCACTAACCTGGCTATGTTATTTTTTAATAATGTTATAACAATAAGGATTAATGTATTTAAATTAAATTAAACCACAGTTGCTATGGTAACAGCCGTGGATAAAACTCAATTTTTTTTTTAAGTAGCTGGAGTGTTAGAAGTTGAATTTAGTTACAACAATGCTGTAGTTCTATGTCACCTAACTTGGGAGGCTCGCTTGCCATTTGTGCTCAAGTAAACCCTAGTTATTGTCCATATTTTTGTATTAGAATAATATTTAGGTTTAATTACTGTGATGCTTGAATATTTAAAAACAATTATGGGCACTTTCCTTTAGCTATAGAATTATAAATTCTGTGCTTCCTACAGGTACAAGTCCAGTGAAGAGACCTTGTTCCAGGAGAAGGAGTCAGTTCGATCACAGTTGGAGATGCTACATGAAGAGAAGGCCAAACTCTCTAAGGTATGTAGCATTTATGAAATATGCATGAGTATGTTATGTCACAGCCTTAACGTAAACAGACTGTGTGTGTGTGTGTGGTAACCATTAAAGGATATAGAACATGTGAAAATAGCTATATGTCTAGTTGTATATTTCATACACTTATTTCTCTTGGGTTGAGTGTTATAGGAAAGACCAAGCTCACTCACTCACTAATTACTACATATCTCGTGTAGATCATAAAACCTAAAACATCTGAGAATCTAGTCATGGAATTTATAGAGGTATTAAGATAGGTTTATTAGATAGGTTTATTATGCTGGAAGTTGCATCAAAGTAGTTATTTGGCTACTATTTCAAGCTAGGAGTTGAAAGGGAGCTGCATTGGTGCCTCTAAATTCTTTTTTTTGTTGTTGTTGTTGTCTTGGCAATTAGTAGTTGATAATAGGGTTTTATGAAAGCATAACGTTTAAGTTGTGTTGATTTTATATGCTTGGGGTCAAATTTATTTTGTAGGAATGTGAGAAGCTGGCCAAAGAGAATGCTGCCATAACTGGGCATCAAAACATTCGACAAAAAATTCAGTATCACGCCGCCGTCAAGGTGGAAAATGCCAAATTAAAGGAGGTACGTACATGCAGTATGAGGAACATGTATGATGGGAGGTGTCACTTGTTTATACTATAGCTCAAATATTGTGTATTTGTTGAGCAAGCTTACTTGCCTTATCTGTGGGGTTGAGGGTCCTATTTAGAAAGTCTGGTTTGGGGGGAGGGGTTTGGGGAAGCTTGGGAAAATCAACCTTTCTCTATGTGGTAGAGCTATGTAGCTACACCTAGGTTAAGCAGGAAAGGGGGAAATTGTACGCTACTAATGTTGAATAAATGTACCATACTGATTGATGATGTACAAGCTAATTGCTGCAACTTGGGTCTACCTCTACAAATAGTAGCTACACATGGCTTGATGGGAGAGAGGGAGGGAGGGAAATTTGGAAATTGGAGTAAATATTTTTTCCTTTCTCACTAAATAGAACTGTGTGAAGTGAGATCATTGTGTGATTTAACCATATTTGATGTAGGAGGTGATACAATTACATTCAAGACTGAAAAGAAAAGCGGATCAGGTAGACAAGCTGCAGACTATTTTAACTGAGAAAGGATTGGAACCTTATCAAAGTAAATATTCTAAAATGGATCAAGATCAGGATTTCAAGGAGAACATCAGACCTTAGTGATGATTATTAATTTTTATATTAAAATTTTATATAATATTAAATACATACTGAAGTAGGTTGGAGAGATCACATTACGCTTACATACATGGGCCAGCTATTCAATAGGTAAAGAGGAGTGACTTGTAGCAGTAGTTTATAGTAAGGAGGAAAATGGTGCAATTAGTGTATTAGATTAGAGGGAGTTTGTGATCACGAATTTATTGTTCGTAACTTGTGCTGAAAGTTATAATATGAGTTTTCTGATTTCATGTAATCCAGATATAGCTAAGTATACAATATTGTAGCTACATATATTTAGTCCAGTGTAGCCAGACCCTTTAATGAATCGCTATGCTGGGAATGGGTCTGCGGACATGGCCATACCAAATTTGTTCTGCCGCACATAATTGTGGCGGTCAATTACTGTTAGCAAATTACAGGGAATAGCCCTTCTCAACCACAAATAGAAATTCCTGTGCGTGCCACCCCACGCTAGGTTTAGCAATCATGGCTAATCTGTGTAATTGTTTGGCTAAGGCAAACTGTTGGACAACAGTCAGGGGCTTGACTATCTAGCCCAGCCCTCCCCCCCCCCCCGCCCCCCCCAGCTCCCTTAGCACACAGTCAAATCATTCAGTCCCCTTGCTGTATGTGCCTGTCTGTTCAGTATGTAGAGACTGGCCACAGGGTAATGATTTCAAAAACTATTAATGTACTCCTGTTAAAAAAAAAAAAAAAAAAAAGCTTAAAAAAAAAAAAAACAGCTAAGAAAAATGGTGGAATACAAGAACTAAACTGAAGTGTGCATTTGAAGAACAAAAACTATCTTTAAAAAAATTGAATTCTAAAAAACCAAAACTAAAACTAGAATTGAAATTAGTACATTGGAAAAACTAAAACTAAAATTGTAGTCTTTGCTAGTGAAAAACTAAAACAAAAATTAATCTTGAAATATTTTTTGTCAAAAAAACTATATACTACAATGTAAATGTTGAACCAAAACAACATCTCAGGTGTTACGAAGAAATGAATAGGTACAGGGTTTTGCTTCCTGGGACTACCACTGGTCATTCGTCTTCTTTCAGAGATGTCACAACAAATAGTTAGCTATATTTTGAGTTATGATTAAAATTCTTATTCATTTAGCTCTATGACTTTTAGTTATTATCATCCTATGTGAAATTTAATTAGTTCTGGTTAGTTTACTAAAATGTTTTAGTTAGAGTTAACCAAAACAACACTAACTGTAACCTAGGGTAGACTGTCCCCCGGACATTCACTTTAGGGCGTAGTGTCCCCCCAGACACTGTGCCCTGGTGTGTAATGTCCCCCATCAGAGCAAAATGTCCCCTCTCTAAGATTGTAGCTATATTATGGAAGGTAAATGGGTCCCCCCACTAAGCCTAATTTCTCACTTCATAAAGCTACCTTTCATTTGTGTTGGTTTTGTAAGTTTCTGCCAAAAGCTGTTTAATAGTTCTTACAGTTCTGTATATATTTTTTTATTCTGCCATTCATGCCATTAAAAAATCATTGAAATGCTTAACTCGGACACTTTAGCAATTGTTTTACCTAATGGCAGAATTGAACGTTCTATTCCAGGCAGCTTTCGGAGCTTTAACACAATGCCTTATGAAACCATTTTAGACAATAATCACATGATATCATTCTACCGTATTACAAGTGCAGTGCACTTCCACAGTAAAGCGATGAAGAATAACAACTTTATTCTTTCTTGGTTTCGTTGGATGGAAATGGGGTAATTTTCCTGTTTTCAAGAAATGAACACGAAAGTCACTTTGAATATAGCATTCTTGGCGGGATTAACACCTGCACAAAGTGAGGTGGCAAACGCTAAGGAAAACAGTCCACAATCACTGGTACCCATCTGAGCTTGAACTTTTACAATCTGTATGTTAATAGCCTCCTCATTTTGTCATTAAAATACTGGCTATTTGTCTTTTTGTTTGATTGCTGAGTGTACAGTCTGGTTTACTGTCATAAACAGCTACAACACCTGATGAGCACAGAAGATTTGAAATAGTTATCCTATGTGAGCCTGCCTCTTTGAACTTCAAAAGTTAAGGTTTGGTGGTTGCAAACCACCAATATGTGGATAACTATCCTTTAGTAATATCTGAACAGCTGTTATGAGATTATCAGATAACCATCCTCCTTCTAAGAGTATTTTCTTTTCCTCTATGTAGACCTGTAAGTCCTTGAGCCAGTATTCAATAGGTTGGCAAGTTGCTTCTTCATTTGTGAGATCTATAACTAAAACAAAGGCAACTATATAAAGTAGGGTGCAGTACCACTGGAACCTGCGGTCGTTCTGTTCTCCCACAAACCTGAAGGAGCAGCCAAAAGCACACAACATCATAAATGCACAGAACAGGAAAATCTCCGGCGTCCCTCCCGAAGCACGGTGCAGAAACAAGAGAGCGTAATTAAGTGATTCAGTAAAATACCACAAAACCTGCCCGTAACTCGGTCCAATTTTACTCTCCGCGTATGGAACGCCAACGATGACAAAATTCGTAGACTTTTTTTTACCCAAAACGAGCAAAACCCCGGTCCAAAATGATGATAAATAATTCGATTTTTAGAAATGGATTAGCAAAACGATTTTATGAAATCGATTTTGTAATCGGTTTGATAAACGATTTCTAAATCGATTAGCAAAACGATTTCTAAATCGATTAGCAAAACGATTTCTAAACCGATTAGCAAAACGATTTCTAAATCGATTAGCAAAACGATTTCTAAATCGATTAGCAAAACGATTTCTAAAATCGATTAGCATGACTTTTCTTTGTTACGATGCTTTACCCAATTCGGACAATAGTCACGCGGTCTGTTCGGTTTGCTTCATTGTGACATTTCTATCTATGATGAGTGGATTAACACCGAGCCAGTTGGAGAAAGCTAAACAAGCTATAGACGTTTTGTCAAAAATACCAGTTAGCGTTACAGGATGGACGTCTGCATCTATGGCTTCACCTCAAAGGGGGACGTCCCGCAGTACACCTGATTTAGGTTAGCCTGGAGAAATTTTGTTCTCTGAGCCCAGTTTATAACTTAAAATTTTATGTAGCTGTTGGATTTCAAGGTGAACAGAGTAACAGCAAAAACTCTGGTTAGTTCTTCTTTCTTACTAGGCATATATTTTCTATTCATGGTTTGAAAATTATTGTATTTATTATATTTATTATGTATCTTTGTAGTTCTTGAGGCTGCAGATAGAGTTCTGTCTAATGTGGACAGATGCAGACGCCAAAAGACTTATAAGAAAAAAGCGAAAACTGAAATATGTGGCCTTTTCAAAGGAAAAGGGTCGAAGACTCCAATTAAAGCTTGGTGACATATCTTTGTTTGTCTAGCTTACTGTGACCAAACGAGGATTCCCACTACTGATGTGGAAAAAGATGACCTTTTCAAAGCAGGTCTAGGTGAAAAAGAAATATGTTTTAATTTAGACATGGAAGCCGACAGCTTTCGTCAAGTTCTCTTTGATCATTATCAAATCTACAAAATGGTGGCGGATTTGAGTTTTTCAAGTGTCATGCAAATACTCGCAAACTGGAAAAACTATCTTCAGCTTGTTTGTCTTCCCCAGCTGTTTTGAAGAGGCGTGCTGGAAGCTCCACGACATATATCCGTCCCTTTTTATTAGCCCATGGAAGAATGTCAGTTCTTCAGAAGCAGCAATAAAAATGTAATGTCTACTTTTCATGTTTTTGTTTTGTAAAACGAAATTAAAAATTATTTATGCAGAAGTGACAGTGAAAGTGAGGACTCTCTTCCAGTTATAAACCTTGGTTGTTCCAAAGATGAGGTAAAGTTATGAAAATACGTTTTGTACTTTTTTGTTGTATTTATATATATATATATATATATATATTATATATAATATATATATTTTTTGGAATAGATATTGGTGTTATGCTGAGCAGGGTAATGAGGTTTGGGCTGGTGGAAAGGGGCGGGCCAGGAGATGTGTTGATTGTCCGATCAACCCCCATCCTCATCGTACACGGGACCTGTTACTCGACAGAGAAGTCGAAGGATGAACAAATAATTCATTCATGTTGAACAGCAGTCAGATGTATAATTTTATTGTTTTGTTAGTTGGTCGGTGTAGTGTTCAGTAGCCTAGGTGGTTACATTGGAGACAGAAGAAGATATGATGAGTGTGGCACTTAAAGAAAGTCTGGAAGGGGCTCAAGAGCCGTAATTTTCATGTATATTCCTTATTATAAATAAAATTGAGTGCATTATGTTTGTAGGATGGGTGATACGGACTTAGTATCCACTATACGACAATTGTCAAGTGGTATGACCAAGGATTTGATGTATATTGAAGTACGAAGAGAGTTTATATTGGAAGATGCTATTCGATTTAGTCACAAAAAGAAATTTGATCCCTATAAAGATTTTAAAGTAACTTTGATTGTGTATAAATTAAGAAGCATTTTGCTATGTATTGATTTTTTCATTTCAATTTCAGATAAATTTTGTGGGAGAAAGTGCAATAGATGAAGGTGGTCCAAAGAGAGAATTTTTTAGACTTTTATCTCAGAAAGCAACTGGTGTTTATTTTCAAGGTGGACCATCCAAGCCAAATTTTATGATAAATAATGCTACCGCTGTTCAAGTAAGTTATGCTGAAAAGGCTAATAATGTAGTGTAGAGTGAATATGCATTCCCTTCACTAATTTTAACGATGTTCCCGGAATTTGTCTGGCAGATATATTGCATATTGATCAATATGGGAATTTTTATTTATTTAACTTCAAATTTTTATGAGTTAGTGTTAGTAGCTGAATCTGACGGTCGTACATATAAACTAAAAGGCCCAGGCATTTTGGCTTCTAAGGTTGTCTTCAGGGTCAAACTATAAAGGTTCCAGTAGGAAGCCAAAATATTGGATTCACTAAGTATATGTGACAGTGTATAAAAAAGGGACCATTTACGTAAAATCAAAATTATTCAGCAAAGGTCTATATGATCTCCTTTTTGTATTGATTTCAATTAGGATGCTTAAATTACAGACGAAATACTTAGTGAACCATACAGTGCCTAGCCAAGTCAATGGTATTGTTTATGGGACGTATTCCGTATTATCGTAACAGTTCACTAACAGAAATATAATTTGTACCCAATATTATTTTGTGTATTTGAATATTTAATTCCAAAGGTTTTTTTTTTCTTTTTCTTTTTTTCATTATTTTGCTACTTTAAATTTTGTTTTCTTTTATATCTTTTAGAGCAATGATTATTTCTCTTTGGGCGTGTATACTGTTTTATCCATCCTACATGGAGGGAATGGAATGCCTGTATTTTATGAATCTGTGTATGATTCATAGCAAAAGGAAAACATCAAAGCATCACTATTGATGAGCAAGACATCCCTGATGCATTCTTGAGATATATTGTTGAAAAGGTAAGTGTTGCTTGATAGGATTAGGAGAGTTTGTGGCAAATAAAGTTGGTGTGATGCAGGTATTATGGTTGATAGTGGTCAGATACTGATGGTGTAGCTTGAGGACAATGAGAATCAGCTAAGTGTACTAAAGGTACTTGGAGAATAATTTTAAATTATTAAAAAGCTTAATCTTTAGTCCTTTACAATTCCATTCAGGAAGTTTTTTATTTTTTTTTATTTTGCAACTGAAGTTATTTCAATTAGTTTTCAGATTTGCCAATCGGGGACCTATCAAAATACCTTTCGTCTCAAAATTTCAAAAATATTCCCCAATTTAGTTTGTAGTGGAAAAAAGCTTTTTAAACAAAATATCGTTATACAAAAGGAGTGAGATAAAGTTATGTTTACAAAGTCAATTACTGTTTATACCATAATGAGGAGATTGTGTAAGTGGGTGTTGTTTATTGATGTATAGTATTCATTTTTTAAAGGCCATTAATTGCAGATCGGGTCGCAAATCGTGTGCAAGACGCGAGCTCGAATCACTGATCGGCCACCTCAACCACGCCTGTAAGGTGGTCCGGTCAGGCAGGTCATTCCTCCGTCGCATGATCGACCTGCTACATGCAGTGAAGCTTCCTGGGCACTCCCGATCACGCATTAGAGTCAACCGTGGTTTCCGCTCAGATCTGGCATGGTGGCAGGAGTTCATTAGTCACTGGAACGGGGTCTCCTTCTTGCTTCCACCCACCCACCTGCCCCAATTGGAATTGTTCTCAGACGCGTCTGGCTCCTGGGGCTGTGGGGCGTGGCATCAGACTCACTGGTTCCAGGTCCAATGGGATCTACTCTCGCAGCCCCTCACCATTGCAGAGAAAGAGCTGATCCCGATTATCTTAGCATGTGACACTTGGGGCAGGACTTGGCAAGGCAAGAGAATTCTCTGTCACTGTGATAATCAGGCGGTAGTAGCATGCCTGCACTCACGGTCGAGTAAACAGGAGGGTCTGATGCACCTATTACGTTGCCTTGCATTCGTGGAGGCTCAAAATCAATGTCACTTACACCCAACCTATATAGACACTAGGTCTAACCATCTTGCAGATGACCTCTCCCGTGATAACTTGTCTTCCTTTCTTGCCAACGTACCCGAAGCCGACAGCCTCCCGGCCAGAGTCTCCCGTCCACTTCTCAACACCCTCCTCGACCGGCAAGCAGACTGGTTGTCTCCCAGCTGGCGTCGTCAGTTCAGCACTACTTCCAGGCTGGCCTAGCACCCTCCACACAGAGGACTTACAACTCCGCCATGCACAAATTTCACAAGTTCTGCACCCTATATGACGTTACCTCACCATTCCCTCTCACCGAAGGGCTGCTCTGCACATACGCGGCATTCCTGTCGCCCCAGACAATAAAATCCTACCTCGCTGCCCTCTGGAATTGGCAGATATCCCTTGGCCTCCCAAATCCCCGGGACAACTCATCTTTGCCAATGCTCAAGAGGGTGCAGGCAGGCATCAGCAGACTACGCCTGGGAAAAGGACCCCCAACTCGCCTTCGGCTCCCACTCACTCCCCACCTACTCACACAAATGAGGAACTCGCTCGACAAGTCGTCCCACCCTGCCAAGTCGTTGATGTGGGCAGTGGCAACCACGGCTTTCTTCGGTTTCTTCCGCCTCGGGGAACTCCTCTGCAACTCTGCACAGGAGTTCAACGAAGCCACATGCTTGGCATGGGGAGACGTGGCAGTCGACAACCAGTCAGCACCCACCATGGTCCAAATCCACCTGAAAAAATCCAAATGCGACCAGTTCGGGGCCGGGGCGGATGTAGTGGTGGGAGCTACTGGGGACGCCTTATGTCCCGTGTCCGCTCTCCTGGACTACCTGAAGCAGAGGGGCAGCAGCAAGGGCCCCTTCTTCCAAAACCAGGACGGGAGAGCGGTCGTGAAAGCATGGTTTGTTGAGCAGTTCAGACTAATTCTCGCCGACATCGGGGCTCCGCACCACCAGTATGCCGGCCACAGCTTCCGGATAGGGGCGGCAACCACAGCAGCGCGGGCCGGGGTAGAGGACTCCACCATACAAGCCCTGGGACGATGGCACAGTGCCGCATTCCTGCAATATATCAGGACACCGAAAGAAGATTTAGCACGCGTCTCAGCAACTCTGGCCAAGCACAGGAGACCTGGAACTAACGCCGGCAAGCTTCGTTAGGTAGTCCATCACCATGTCAAACGCGGTGTCACTCAGTTACATTCTGTCACTTGATGTATAATTGCTAGTTTCCTAACAGATGTTTACAGATGATACATGTGCGGGGGGAGCGAGCGCTATCTGGAGCCACCACACCATGCACAGCAGTACTGTAAGTTACCTGTGGGAGGGGTAGATAGGTAGGTACGTCGCTCACACCAATCCTAAACTAAGCTTGGGGGTGTGGCCCCCACTATCGGGGGCCACTTGGGCTGGGCCTCAGGCATCCCCAGGGTCGTAGCAGAGGGAAGGCCCTCGGCTCACCCCCAAGCCGCAAAAGGGGAGGGCACAAATCACGTGACGTGCATGCACCCAATGCACGCACGCAGCTAGCCTTGCCAGCCTGACTCTCTCCCAAATATACTAGCTAGGTAGAGCTTCACAATGAAACCAAGCGACCGTAGTTAAAGGCCATTAATTAAATGAGATTTAATTTGATACTTTAAACATGGAAAATATGCAAAACAAAATAAAACCCAAATCAAATTTCCTGAACTTTTGGATGGAGCTATGTACATGTGCCCTGTACACTTTCAAGCACCTTTCATACGTCTGTCCTGCAAAAGTTCAGAATATCTGTAGGAAAGTGTATAGGATATTTTGCCCTGCACAAAGTATATAGTGTTGTTTATTGAATATCAAATAATTTATTTTTATTATACTATGTATTTATATTTCATGACTATAGTTAAATTCACCAGAAAAGACACCTTCATTAGGTTTTAAATATTGTTGAATTGTAGATAAACAGAATAGAAAGTGATGAAGATTTAAGGTTGATATTTGCCATGGATGAAGCTTTGGATTTACTGGTGGCAACCGGGTTTAGAAAGCCTGTGTGCTCTATAGCCCCAGTGTTGTTTCCACTCTGATCGAGTATCATTTACAGTATAAGGTGAAGTCTGAGTTGGATCAATATATTGATGGCTTAAATACCTTTCAGCTGCTGGCCAAAATCAAGTCAAATTCTGAGCTATGGAAGCCTTTCTTTATATACAAATGTAATGATTTAACACCAGTTAAATAATTTGTTTAGTTTTTATTATTATTATTATTATTATTATTATTATTATTGAGGAATATTTTTTTTTTCCTTAGAATCTCTCAAATCCTTGTTTTCAATGAAATTTTCAACTAAAGGCAGTATATGTCGATCCAAAGAGGAACAAACGTACATGGATTTTTTGGACAATTGTTGTGGTAAGACTTTTTTTGTGTTTGCCAGTAAAATTTCATCATATGAGAATGATATTTTTAGATGGTGACATAGAATGCTCTCTGAGTGAATTGTTAGTATTTTTCTCTGGTACAAATCGTGTCCCCCCAACAGGATTTGTTGAGCAGCCAGCACTAATTTTTGTCCATCAGGGTGCTGCAAAGTTTCCAACTGCTTCAACCTGCGACCTGCATCTAAGACTACCTTCCAGCTACACGCATTATTCTGATTTTGAATAAGGCATGTTGTTGGGGATTAAAGGCAATGATGGATTTGGGGGCGTATGAGCTGCATGGAATTGTGTGTGTGTTTGTTAAATAAACTTCTTTTTTGCTTATTTAATCATTTCTGATAACAATAACAATTTATTGGCAATAAACTGGGTGAATATGTCCCTAGAAATCATTGTTTATTATATAAGAATCTAACCGAGAAATACTGTGACTATGAGTTAATAACTAGAATTTTGAGTTATTTGCTGCAGCTAACTACTACCCTGTGAAGTCAAGTTGACATATACTTTTGCAGTAACAAACTGGCTCAACATTTCCTGTTGGGAATGAGTGACACTGAAGAATGATAGCAAATCATGAAGCTGAACCTTTTGTACTGCATTAAGGAGTTCTGGAAGTCCATCCACTACAACTGTATCTTCTCCTTCAATTGATATGGGTCCTTCCAAATCAATTCCCATTGAATTCCAGTTGTTCTGGAAATAGTAACACCAACATTTAGGACATAATAACTCTACTGTAAATATATAGCAAACTACTAACTTATTTACAAGTAGAAAGAAGGTACATTTAGGTCAGCTGAGATTGAAGTAGCATTGTTCTTAAGAGTCATTATTCAAGAAAAGTTGCAATGTGACACACATTAAAAATATAATTGATAACGAAGCCACACAAAGAGAACAGTTTGTAAAAAGCAAACTAATGTTAATGACACATATTATAACAATAAGGAATAGTTTCAATTATATATGCTATACTAGACATTCGTAGCTAAACAAGACTCTTTTGTTAACTCCTTACCCTACTAAGCCACTAAATTTATGTTCAACACCTTCATTACAGGACATTAAATACCAACATACCTCTAGGCCTGTGAGAGCTTCATCATCTTCACCAACACAAGAAAAACCTTGAATCCACAATTGTGTGGGTGTTCTGCTGTTCTCAGTTCTCAACTTGTGATGAGCCCACCCATTTCTGAATGTGTTCAAATGATGCTGGATAATTGGTACAAAAACAAAATGAAGAGCATATATGTCTTCAACCTTATTAACATCCAACAGTCCCAAATCCTCAAGAGAATAAAAGAACGAATAAAAAAAGGAAATGCAACCAGTGAAAAGGTCCCTCCACAAACGTTCTATGCGCTGATTATGTGTGCTCTGACCAGTTATCGCACTCCCTCATCCAGGCCCTCGTTCTGGATGTTCCAACATATAAGTAGCAACACCTCTGTTCTCCCCACCCATGTCCATTCTTACACGAGAAGGCAAACCAAACTCAGTAACAGCATCAAGAAAAGCATTTAGGACAGTGTCTGATCTGTTGTTTGCTGCTACTTTGAGATACGTAATCAGTCGGCTATAACCATCTATAGCACCGTGAATCACAAAACGCCATCTTATCAGTTTGTGATACCCACCTACATGCCATAACGCATTTGATGAAGGTACATTGTATTTACGACGATGTAAAATACTTCGGCAACGCTCAAATACACCATATGGATCCACTCTTCGCAAAGATTGCCTGACACGCTCACGTTGAATCAAAATTCCTCGGCTTCTAAGTTTTCCACTTATAGGTTTTTCTCCAATTCTTGGAAATAATGATACAACCTCAGAAACAATAGAATCTAATTCATCATCACTCATTAGACTGTAATTTCTAAGTATAATGCCAAATTTTCTTGTTCTTCTTAGAATAGTCCTTTTAGAACAACAAAACATCACTCCCATATCCCCAGCACTAAATCCTTGTTCCACTAGATAGCCCAATTGCTCTTGATTGATACTTACTTCAGGCCTACCTCTTTTTACCACACGACTTCTATTTTCTCTGCTGAAAATAAGTGCTGCCAATAACTCTCTTAAATTTTGAAATAAGGGCTCAAACGTGTTGTCCACAATTAACATAAAGTATTGAAGAATATAACCAAACAGATCAATGAGGTCATCCAGAACTTCCTCACTACAGTTAGGATATACTTCTTTCAAGTATTCAATACAACTTTGAATGAGAGAAAGACTTACTTCCTGTTCAGAGGCCATCAGATTAGGAGGAAGCTTACTCAGCAGTAGAAGACTTAGCTGGCGGTCATGAGGTAAAGTATATAGGCATGCTTAACAAATTAGGTAAAGCGTCGTTATCTTTGGAAATCCACAGTTTTGATCGCTTTTGAAAAGCCATGCTAATCGATTTAGAAATCGTTTTGCTGATCGATTTAGAAATCGTTTTGCTGATCGATTTAGAAATCGTTTTGCTAATCGATTTAGAAATCGTTTTGCTAATCGATTTAGAAATCGTTTATCAAACCGATTACAAAATCGATTTCATAAAATCGTTTTGCTAATCCATTTCTAAAAATCGAATTATTGGCGAGCGAGCGTAGCGAGCGAGACACTTACAGGGGTAACACAATCGAAAATCGGGGATGTTTGTTTATTTATTTATTTATTTATATATATGGACGTACGTATGTCATTTTGTACTTTGACCCTCGCGTTTTTGTGTTAGTTATGTGGTCGACCCCGTCCCAAATTGTACTAAACAGAATCCTCTGGTTTATCGATCAGTACCCGTATCACCCTAGAAATTGAATTGTTTACCGTTTGAATTCTTTTGCGGGTGCAGTTTTTCTATTCGAGTTAGTGGCGGTGGTAAGTCAATGCGCTCTTTGTCATGGTTATAAGCCGTGCGCAACAGTATTTACTTGAAAATACATTGTCCACTAGACTACTGCGAAGGTAAGTCTGTGTAGGTTCATGTCCAGTTGTGTCAAAGCATTGTGTGTTACAACCACAACTTAGCTAAAGAATATCACAAAGAAAACTTTTAAATAACGTGTATTGTTTTGTTGTTGTTTTTTTCCTTCAATTCAAGCAGTTGCAGAGAGTTGTTACTATGGCACTGAAATCCCTTTACCCTGTATGCTAAATAAAAAAACTGGACTATCAGTAGCTTCAGTGTTAGAAGTTAAAATCATTCATATAAAAATAGTATAGTCTTTAGGCTCGCTCGCCATTTGTGCTCAAGCACACCACTAGTTTATCATCATTTTGGACCGGGGTTTTGCTCGTTTTGGGTAAAAAAAAGTCTACGAATTTTGTCATCGTTGGCGTTCCATATCCGCGAACTGACTACTGTTACTTCTGAATTCAGATGTTTGGACGTACGTATGTCATTTTGTACTTTGACCCTCGCGTTTTTGTGTTAGTTATGTGGTCGACCCCGTCCCAAATTGCACTAAACAGAATCCTCTGTTTTATCGATCAGTACCCGTATCACCCTAGAAATTGAATTGTTTACCGTTTTGAATTCTTTTGCGGGTGCAGTTAAAACTTGAAAACTTAAGGGACTTCCATTTCTATTCGAGTTAGTGGCGGTGGTAAGTCAATGCGCTCTTTGTCATGGTTATAAGCCGTGCGCAACAGTATTTTACTTGAAAATACATTGTCCACTAGACTACCCTAAGGTAAGTCTGTGTAGGAGCATGTCCAGTTGTGTCAAAGCATTGTGTGTTACAACCACTAGCTACTTAGCTAAAGAATATCACAAAGAAAACTTTTAAATAACGTGTATTGTTTTGTTGTTTTTTTTTTCTTTCCAAGCAGTTGCAGAGAGTTGTTACTATGGCACTGAAATTCCTTTACCCTGTATGCTAAATTTAAAAACTGGACCTTATTTTCAGTAGCTTCAGTGTTAGAAGTCAAAATCATTCATATAAAAATAGTATAGTCTTTAGGCTCGCTCGCCATTTGTGCTCAAGCACATCACTAGTATGTATGTATGTATGGATGGTACGTATGCTCTTTAAACGCGCGCGCCGGGAAATTTTTTCTCCAAAAAAACACTGCTTTTTAGGCATGACTCCTCTGAAACTACAGCATTAAGCAAACCTTACTTTATACTTAAGCTCCAAAGTGTGAGAAAATTCCTGCGAAAACGCTTGCTTTTCAAGAAACAAAAAGTTGATTCGACCGGTTACTATGGCATTGAATACCCTTTACCAGATTTGAATTCAAAACTTCGCCTTTTTTCCGGCTAAGTGCGGCTTGCTAGTTGTCAGGAGCCACCTGTAGTCAGTACTAAGAGAGCTATCACTACTTCTGAAAAGCGTATGTAAACACATAAAGTATTAATTCTAAGGAAGCTACTACTACTCGAGGGATGCTGAGGTAAGTACGTAATTCCATATTGTTAGCTAAATATGCAAAAATAACTCTGGCCTTTCTTTTTTATAGCTAAGAGCTTGTTGTCAACAGTGACTGGTAAATTCAAATAGTCAGAATGACTCAAATTTGGTACTACAAAAGTAAGAAAGTAATTTTGTATTTGTGTGCTAAAATTGATTGTCTTTTGTTTTTGTAGGTGAGAGCTTGTTCTCAAGAATTCAAGGTAATTCAGATGGTCAAAGTAACTTCAATTTGATACTACAGAAGTTATCAATACTCAAGAATGAGGTAAGTAGTAATTCCATATTTGTTGGCTAAAATTACAAATAATAACAATGGTTTATTTTTTATCGTAGCTGAGAGCTTGTTCAAGAGTCACTGGTGATTGAGATTATCAGAATGGTTGATGTTTGTATTTGTTTGCTGAAATCTAATGTCATAACTGCTATTATAGTGTTTGCATGAAGTAAGCTAAAAATAGTAACATTTTATGTTACCTAACTGTCAGGCTCGCTCGCCATTTGTGCTCAAGCACACCACTAGTTGGCGAGCGAGCGTAGCGAGCGAGACAGTATTAGGGGT
>WLWD01000407.1_pt1:105000-184748 | contig 184748 bp, 149 predicted proteins | sample 6712731 | NCBI WGS metagenome assembly WLWD01 (sample SAMN12718690, study PRJNA576275) | sponge metagenome | isolation source: marine sponge | host: Mycale hentscheli | place: New Zealand: South Island, Marlborough, Capsize Point | collected 2014-11-01 | reverse complement strand
GTAACAATCTAGCCAATTTGTCAGCCTTTAAATGGCCCTGGAATATGACACAGGAAATAATTAGCCGCCAGTCAAACATCCAACAACGTCAATTGGAGCCAATGCCAGTCTACTGAGCCATAACACATGCCATGTGTTCACATACATGTATAGACTACCACACACACACACGTATAGACTACCACACACACACACACACACACACACACACATACACACACAAGCACATACATACACACACACACATATTTATTAACTGAGAAAATTTTGCATTAAACAGTAAATCAGTAAAATATTTTCATCAAAAGATGGCAAAATGCGAGGAAGGGTAAACAATAATGCAGCTCAGTCAACACCACAACATCAATCACTTGAAACAAACACTACCATTCTTTCTCAAAGTTGGTATCTACGCAATTTAGAAAGCAGACAGGCTCACTCCATCTTGCCTCTCTAACCTCCATCTGCACGCAGAGCACAGAGTCCACCATTCCAACGTTACTAATCAATCGTTGCCTTCACCATCACTAGATGTACATTACTATAGCAATTACTGCCATGGAAACCACCTCATACTCCCACAGATATAAAATAACCACCCACAATATACACATTGTAATTGCAACTTATTTAGGCTGAACGTTTGCCAAAGAGCAGCATCCAACAGAGCAAGGTTTGGAGGCACACACACGACACTGAGGATAGGTATGTTGCAACCAGTGGCGTAGGAAGGGGGAGGGGCTCTGGGGGCTGCATACTTTAACGAGGTGATTTCTCATAAACACTTTTAAACCACAAAAAACATGCCCTTGGAGCCCCCTTTACCGAAACATCTCCCTACAACGCTGGTAACACACACTAAACTATTTCACTTTTCTCTCAAAAGAAAAACTGCCTCTACATGCAGGAATAACTCAACTATGAGCATGCTCAGAGTGGAACACCTTGATAACTCAGGATTGATGAATAGCACTCCTGCCTTAATTAAGAGTCTGTGACTTGCGTGGGTGCGTCTGGAATGTTTCTATGGGCCACATACAGACTGCACACCACAATAAAAGTGGTATATGCACGTATTCAATTAAACTGGAAACAGAATACACATTCCACACATGCAGCCCAAGATGGGTTTCTGTGAGAAATACTGCAGCAGAGATAAGTCCAGATTGACTTTCATTCATCAGACTGGAACTCTACCAAAAAGCATACTCACTAAGCTACCCAGCCCTTGGCAATTTCATGATAGGATATATCAGGCCAGGAGAATAGTGAGGACAGGCTATACTGCATACCTCTCCATTGACCAGGTGCCAACAGGAGTTGGTTCAATAGCATGAAACACACACCACCCAAGAATAGGAGAGCTAGAGAGCCAACTAAACCACTACCCTTTACCTGTATGGTGGTGAGATTGGTGTACTTGTAAGCCAGAATGATCAAGTAGTTAGCCTCCACATCTATAAGACCCAGAAATATGTACTTCCACCAATTCTTGCGAAGGATGCTGCAGAAATCTTTCCGCATAACTACAGGCACCCCATAGAGAAATCCCAAGAGCAAATAGTTCAGGAAAGCCTGGGTGGTGGGTACTTCAACAGAGTAACTGGTGAAGAGTAGTTGTGAGCTCACTCCTGTCCCACAAAGCATTACAGACAGGAACTGGCCCAGTACCAGTGCTGCAAATAACTTTGCATAGCTGCAAAAACCATATAATTAAAAGGTGATATGGTGGGTATGCATTATGAATATTAATGACTACTCTAGAATGGACTTCTATTGATTGTTCCTAGACGCCAGGGGTCTCCATAACACAATGCACCCACACTGGCCGCCTATGTTTGTACCTGGACTTTATGCACACGAGCAGTAAAGACCGCCACTTGGCGCCGCATTCGTCCTCCTCTCTCTCCTCATCTCCTCTCAAGTCACCAGGAACGGGAGTAGCGCTGCCGCTCCTACCAGCAGCTTCAGCTAACTGCTGTCTATCTTCAGCTAACTGCTGTCTATCTTCAGCTAACTGCTGTCTATCTTCCTCCATCACTGGCGCCCAATCTGCACATTCCTCTCGCAGACATTCTCCAAGTAAAACAAAAAACAAAAAACACAAAAATCAATCCGCGAAGAAAAACTCGTTTCCACACGACGAATTAACAGGGGTCAAAGTCCTAAGAAAGGTAGCTTTTAACAAATGAATTCGTGTACTAGATACAAGGCTTTCATACATTTTGATATTTCATAATAATAACATAGTGGCAATAATACATATCAGTCAGTAGTAAAAATGTTCACAAGTTATTTAAGTTAGTCTTTTTTATGATAATAGATCTTTTGCTGCAGGTCTTGAATGACGTCATACGACAGAGTCCTATACACAGACAAGATAACAAAGAATGAGAACAGGAGAGAATAAAACATGATGTTATAAAACAGCAAATGTGCATCAAACACTTTTACAGTATGTATTTACACTGAACTGGCCAGTTCTGAGGACTTCAGAAGCCACCCATTCCAAACCATGCCTGTTCAAAGAACAGTATCCTTCTATTCACACATGGTGTGTGAAACATCACCACATAACAGAGCTACTATTGGTCAGTCCTACACTGTAGCAACAAAAACTATGCCCTCCAGTCATTCAAAATATTTGCATAGTGAATCTTAGTGTGTATATAAATATTATATATTATATATTTTTTTTTTTTCACCCCCCCTGCTATTGACACTACCTATTCTATGTTCCAGAAATCATTACAGCCTTGACTCAACCAAACTACGCAGGAGCAGCCCAATGCAAATGCAGATAGGCCCTAGAAACATAAGGCCTGGGAGAAAGCTATAACTTGTATTACTGAGCCCTAGTGTCCACTAGCACTACCCAGTGAGCTGGCCTAGTGGGTATCTACAACCTCACATGCGATCTTTACACCCTCACACGGCTATCTACACCCTACATGAAGATCCATACTTAAGCTAGCTATTATTTTTTCCCGGGACAAAACTAACAGAATGACTGCACAGTGACATGTGACATACCTGATGCTCAAGCAAGCATTCTCTACCACCTCAATGATGCTCAGGCTGCATCACGATCACTGCCCATTGGGATGAAATAGTGCCTATACATTGCACATACAACACACCACACACACACATTTCAACAGGGCAGTGATCGTGATGCAGCTAGAGCTATCATTGAGGTGGTAGAGAATGCTTGCTTGAGCATCAGGTATGTCAGCATGTCACTGTTCAGTCAGTCTGTTAGTTTTGTCACTGGAAAAAATAATATGCTAGCTTAAGTATGGATCTTCATGTGAGGGTGTAGATAGCCGTGTGAGGGTGTAGATCGCCATGTGAGGGTGTAGATAACCACTAGGCCAGCTCACTGGGAGTGCTGAGTGGACCCTAGGGCTCAGTAATACAAGTTATATGCTTTCCCAGGCCTGTATGTTCTAGGGCCTATCTGCAGTTGCATTGGGCATGCAGCCTGCGTAGTTTGGTTGAGTCAAGGCTGTAATGATTTCTGGAACATAGAATAGGTAGTGTAATAGCAGGGGGGGGGAAAAAAAAAAAATATATAATATATAATATAATTATATACAAACTAAGATCACTATTCAAATAAGTTTGATGACTTTGAGCAGAGTTTTGTTGCTACAGTGGTAGGACTGACAATAGTAGCTCTGTTATGTGTGATGTTCAAACACCATGTGTGAATAGAAGGAGACTGTGCTTTGAACATGGCATGGGTTGGAATGGGTGTGGCTTCTGAAGTAATCAGAACTGGCCAGTTCCAGTGTAAATACATACTGTAAAAGTGTTTGATGCACATTTGCTGTTTTATAACATCATGTTTTATTCTCTCCTGTTCTCATTCTTTGTTATCTTGTCTGTGTATAGGACTCTGTCGTATGACGTCATTCAAGACCTGCAGCAAAAGATCTATTATCATAAAAAAGACTAACTTAAATAACTTGTGAACATTTTTACTACTGACTGATATGTATTATTGCCACTATGTTATTATTATGAAATATCAAAATGTATGAAAGCCTTGTATCTAGTACACGAATTCATTTGTTAAAAGCTACCTTTCTTAGGACTTTGACCCCTGTTAATTCGTCGTGTGGAAACGAGTTTTTCTTCGCGGATTGATTTTTGTGTTTTTTGTTTTTTGTTTTACTTGGAGAATGTCTGCGAGAGGAATGTGCAGATTGGGCGCCAGTGATGGAGGAAGATAGACAGCAGTTAGCTGAAGATAGACAGCAGTTAGCTGAAGATAGACAGCAGTTAGCTGAAGCTGCTGGTAGGAGCGGCAGCGCTACTCCCGTTCCTGGTGACTTGAGAGGAGATGAGGAGAGAGAGGAGGACGAATGCGGCGCCAAGTGGCGGTCTTTACTGCTTGTGTGCATAAAGTCCAGGTACAAACATAGGCGGCCAGTGTGGGTGCATTGTGTTATGGAGACCCCTGGCGTCTAGGAACAATCAATAGAAGTCCATTCTAGAGTAGTCATTAATATTCATAATGCATACCCACCATATCACCTTTTAATTATATGGTTTTTGCAGCTATGCAAAGTTATTTGCAGCACTGGTACTGGGCCAGTTCCTGTCTGTAATGCTTTGTGGGACAGGAGTGAGCTCACAACTACTCTTCACCAGTTACTCTGTTGAAGTACCCACCACCCAGGCTTTCCTGAACTATTTGCTCTTGGGATTTCTCTATGGGGTGCCTGTAGTTATGCGGAAAGATTTCTGCAGCATCCTTCGCAAGAATTGGTGGAAGTACATATTTCTGGGTCTTATAGATGTGGAGGCTAACTACTTGATCATTCTGGCTTACAAGTACACCAATCTCACCACCATACAGGTAAAGGGTAGTGGTTTAGTTGGCTCTCTAGCTCTCCTATTCTTGGGTGGTGTGTGTTTCATGCTATTGAACCAACTCCTGTTGGCACCTGGTCAATGGAGAGGTATGCAGTATAGCCTGTCCTCACTATTCTCCTGGCCTGATATATCCTATCATGAAATTGCCAAGGGCTGGGTAGCTTAGTGAGTATGCTTTTTGGTAGAGTTCCAGTCTGATGAATGAAAGTCAATCTGGACTTATCTCTGCTGCAGTATTTCTCACAGAAACCCATCTTGGGCTGCATGTGTGGAATGTGTATTCTGTTTCCAGTTTAATTGAATACGTGCATATACCACTTTTATTGTGGTGTGCAGTCTGTATGTGGCCCATAGAAACATTCCAGACGCACCCACGCAAGTCACAGACTCTTAATTAAGGCAGGAGTGCTATTCATCAATCCTGAGTTATCAAGGTGTTCCACTCTGAGCATGCTCATAGTTGAGTTATTCCTGCATGTAGAGGCAGTTTTTCTTTTGAGAGAAAAGTGAAATAGTTTAGTGTGTGTTACCAGCGTTGTAGGGAGATGTTTCGGTAAAGGGGGCTCCAAGGGCATGTTTTTTGTGGTTTAAAAGTGTTTATGAGAAATCACCTCGTTAAAGTATGCAGCCCCCAGAGCCCCTCCCCCTTCCTACGCCACTGGTTGCAACATACCTATCCTCAGTGTCGTGTGTGTGCCTCCAAACCTTGCTCTGTTGGATGCTGCTCTTTGGCAAACGTTCAGCCTAAATAAGTTGCAATTACAATGTGTATATTGTGGGTGGTTATTTTATATCTGTGGGAGTATGAGGTGGTTTCCATGGCAGTAATTGCTATAGTAATGTACATCTAGTGATGGTGAAGGCAACGATTGATTAGTAACGTTGGAATGGTGGACTCTGTGCTCTGCGTGCAGATGGAGGTTAGAGAGGCAAGATGGAGTGAGCCTGTCTGCTTTCTAAATTGCGTAGATACCAACTTTGAGAAAGAATGGTAGTGTTTGTTTCAAGTGATTGATGTTGTGGTGTTGACTGAGCTGCATTATTGTTTACCCTTCCTCGCATTTTGCCATCTTTTGATGAAAATATTTTACTGATTTACTGTTTAATGCAAAATTTTCTCAGTTAATAAATATGTGTGTGTGTGTATGTATGTGCTTGTGTGTGTATGTGTGTGTGTGTGTGTGTGTGTGTGTGGTAGTCTATACGTGTGTGTGTGTGGTAGTCTATACATGTATGTGAACACATGGCATGTGTTATGGCTCAGTAGACTGGCATTGGCTCCAATTGACGTTGTTGGATGTTTGACTGGCGGCTAATTATTTCCTGTGTCATATTCCAGGGCCATTTAAAGGCTGACAAATTGGCTAGATTGTTACTCCTTATGTGGTGTATTTTCCCCCTTCTACTGTTACTGGTTCAATCCATAGTGTGTGTGTGTGTGTGTGTGTGTGTGTGTGTGTGTGTGTGTGTGAGAGTAATTATTGAGATCAAAGGAGAATGTAATACATATAAGAGAGAGAGAGAGAAGTTTGGTGGGTGAGGATGTGTATGTATTTGGTGAGGCGATGGATTGGTTAGTTCCACTATAATGACTGGACCATTGAATTCACAACTCCTGACAGTTGACACCAGAGTCTTCCTCAAGACTCCACCTGTACTGACTGGTATAGATCATGAGCCACTTTCTCTTCTCCCACAAGACTACCACTGGCTGACAGACCAATAGCCACAAACTGACCAACTATATACCTCATAGACTACATCTGGCTGTATTGTTAATCCACAGAGGGAACACACACACACACACACACACACACACACACACACACACACACACACACACACATGCATGTGCACACACACATTCATACATACATGCACATACACATTTACACATACATATATGTGTACATGCTCACACTAAAATATAAGATGTTCAAGGCTTAAATAGATTTTCATTTTTGTGGTAAAGTATCACCAATGGAGCGAAACATGCTGGGACAACTTGTATTGCATAAGATTTCAATGAACTCTGCACTCTCACCTCTCACACTACTATACTATGAATACAACTTCTAGCCACATACCCTTTCCTATTGCAAAGCTTCAGAGCACGGGATTGGTTGTCAGTAGATATGAATCTACTCTACTAGAACCACTTTAGTATTTGCCCTTACGAGGCTGCTTTGGAACATTGGAATTGTGCAAAGTTTTGTGGCTGAAGACTTACACATTTCTCCCCACGAGCTTGTTGGTGTTCTAAAGTCCACTTACTATGCACGAGTAACTTCCAGAGTGGGAAGCCAGCCAGCCCAGGCCAGGCGTACGTAGTGAGTGACTGGGCCATTGCTGGCTATATATAATTACATCAGACATCAACATAAACAACGTTCTTCTGCCTGGAGTACATGGATGTATGATACGTTAGCGGGATATGTTCTGTGGCGATGGTTTCATGCACTTCAACACAGTGGCATTTCCCTCTCTCTCTCTAGTGCCTTGTGTTATATGGGTTTCGGGAATTAGAGATTTGGAATTCCATATTGTGAAAATATCCAATGGCATGTTGACTTGTGAGAGATAAAATATGATAGTTTATGTGTGCACATCTTCTCAAATATGAAGTAGTTATAACAGTGCTTCTAAAAAAATAACGGCATGATGTGTGGGTATGTGTGTGCTGGTGTGCAAGTGTTTGCATGTGCATACATGTGTGCATATGTGTGTGTGTGCACTTATGTACATCTTGAAAAGTGAGGTACTATAAGTTATTTTTAAAAATTGATTAATGAAGTGATGAAATTACTCAGTCCTTGTCTCCCTTCAGCTCTTGGACAGCTTTGCCATAGCGACGGTCTTAGTGCTGTCCTGTGTATTCCTACGTACTCGATACAAGATCATCAACTTCATGGGCGTGGCACTTGCCTTGATAGGAATTCTCTCCTTGGTGATGGCTGACCTACAGGGATCCAGAACTAACAGAGGTAATAATAACAACAACAACAATAATAATAATAACAATAATTATGATGACAATACAACACTGGGTGTCTGTATAACTTCATTTGCTGAACTGAGTTGGTATGGTAGTGGGTACTACTGTGTATTCTTCTAATGAATTACGGCTAGGCTAGCTCTCTCGCCATTTGAGCTGAAGCAAAGCACACAGTGCATTATTACATTTACATTACTGAGTACAACATTAACTAACTTCTTTCTCTGTTTTCCTTTACTGTTAGGTGCGAATCCCTTACTAGGAGATTTGCTTTGTCTGGTGGGTGTGGTCTTGTATGCCATCAGCAATGTGGCACAAGAATTCCTGGTCAATACCCATTCAACTGTGGAATACCTGGGCTTCATAGGAATATCAGGCAGCATCATTGCTGGCATACAAGTGTAAGCATGTGTGTGTGTGTGTGTAAGTTCAAGCATAATGTAAATGGTTAATTGTTAATTGTTTGTTTGCTTCTTGTTTGATGTTATTGTTTGTGTTTTCCATTGCAGGATTATTTTAGAGAGGCGGAATTTAGCGACTATTGATTGGACTGCTTATATAGGTTAGTGTTGATGGGGGTGAGGACCCTTTACCAACAACTGTTACCATTGCTCATCTCTTATTATTATTTTTAACAGGAGCACTGTTTGCTTTGTTTGCCGTGTGCCAGTTTCTCTTTTACTCCATTACTCCTCTCCTGATGCGGCTCACCAGTGCCATGGTCTTCAATCTCTCCCTCCTCACTGCTGACTTCTACTCACTTCTTGTGGGCATTTACTATTTCCATTACAATGTAAGTAGTGGACAGATTTCTCTGCTTCATTTCCCCCAACTAGAACAGCTTTACTCCTTTTCATCTCATCCCACTTCCAGGGTTCAAGTGGGTGATGGAGGGGGTGGGAGGAGAAGCGCTTCTCCCCCAACTTAGCTCCCCCCCCCAAAATACAGATGCTTTGTGCAGTATTTTTTTGAAAGCTGAACCAACAAATTCTCGTAATCATTTCATGTTACCTTGTAAATGAGTAATATCAAAGTATCAAAGACAGTAGACCATGAGCTTCCTCCTCCTTTTACAAACTTTTCTAGATAGAGCCCAGACTTCCCTCCTTCCCTATTTCATTATGATTCCTTTTGATCCTTTCTCTAGTTTTCCTTCTTCTATGTGCTGGCCTTCGTCCTCATAATTTTGGGAGTGTTTATCTACAACCTTCGCCAGCCCAAGAGAGGCATCAAAGACTCTGACGATGATGAACGAGAAATGAGCACACAGAGAAGCAAGAAGAAGAAAAACGACCAGGAAGAAGAAGACGGCCAGCCAGTGAAGAGAGAACGGTCAGAAGGCAGTATCTTTAGGGGTCTCCGTGGGCTATTGGAGAGCCAGACATACGAAATGTCTGAAGGGGGAGAAGTTGTGGCCAGACACGAGAAAAGAGCCAGTGCTAAGAACCAGCCCACTGTTAGCCGGATAGCTAGCAAACTTGTAGACCAACTGCCGCAGCAAGTTAAGCCCAAACCCAAGACTGGGCGTGGCACTGGCGACTTCCCCTGTGACGGCCATCAACAAGAGGTTAAAGAACTGATGGGGGGTGGTCCCAAGAGTCATGTGGTGGTCACAGGTAGGACCAGTTCCAGTGGGTCAGAGTCCACCATGAGAAGTAACTACGGTAGCATAGACAAACAGTTCACTCCTCCCAGAACTCTCACAAGTGATGATGAACCAGAGAGGGGCAAAAGAGACTCTTTGCCTAAAGATATCCCATAGGTCTGTCCCTCAGTTTCTTAGGTCCGTCATTTGTGTCTGTGATTCAAGTTCATGTAATCCGGCAACACATGTATCATGCACATCCAGTGTGCTGCTGGAGGATTCTTCTGTTGGTAGGAATTTAACGTCCATTCAAATCATATTATTTATATATCATTTTATCTATCATAGGATTAATGTTGTTATGGTTACAATTCCTAAATTTAATTTTCTTTTCTAATCAATACTGAAGACTACACTTTACCAGTCCATGACATTTTTACCCAATACCATCAGCCGGACATGTGAGATGCCCCACCCCTTCCATCAACAAGGGAAGTGCATGTACTTCTTATTTATTTCACTCAAGTTCATCCCCCCCTTCCCTCTTTTTAAAAAAATCCAGTTAACCTATTGTAGGCTGCTCCATATGTAGTGATAAGATCCATTGACCTGGGCAAGTTAGTTAGCTCCACTCCATTTTCATTGCTTCTGTGACTTCCACACACAAGTGCCACTATAAAATGCCACTCCTTACCCACTCTTGACTCCCATATGGAGGTCTGGTGTAGCATGCAATTCTGGCAAGGCAATTACACATTTCATTGGTGAATGTGAACTAATTTAATTATTGTGTGAAGATGGCTTTTGAACTAAGAAACATTTTAATGTCTTCTGTTTCTTTGCATTGCTTCTTCCATTGGATCTGTCATCAGCTGGTCTCTAGGCATTAAATTCAGCCAACAGTTATGAATTTCATGATAGATTCTTACAGATTTAAGTTTTACCTTGTTGCTTGATTTTCCAACTTCATTTAATAGTTTAAGAATCTATGTGACACAAATACGCAACACGTAAAATAAATATAATTATTTATTAATTCACACCTTTTTGATAGCTGAGGAAATGGCCACTGAGCCTACCTCAGTCTGGATCACCCACTGGATGTCTGCTCCGCCAGATGAAGAGGTGGAGTCATATGGCGAGTGAGGGGTGGGGCCTGATAGGTGGGTGGAAATTAATTCACTTTGATCTTTGCTGAGTAGGATGTGCCAACAATGATAGACATGATGCACATGAGAGAATTGGTGTGTTACCTAAGCAACGATCATGTGACTACTTGGCATCTTCTACATTAGGAGGATAGACAAAGGTATACCAGCAGACTCACCTTGCCGAGGTAAACTTGGTTGACGCTAACTCCAGAGAGTAACTCAGTGTGTAGGCCAGTCCAGATACAGTCAGGGGAAGCACCTTCTGGGGCTGGAATAGAGGGGAATTCCCACAGCCCAGCCAGAAGTCCAGACGGTCCACGTCGCCTCAAGCACAGACGTCTGTCCATGTCTTCCAGGACAGCCACTCCATACTACTCAACAGAGAGAGGGAAAGAAGAGCTGTACTAACTTTAAATTTATTCAATGAGCAAATTCAGTCTGACTCTACAATCTCCCACATGTGTGTTGGTCTCATGAAATACCAGCTGCTATACAGGGAACACCCAATTTCCGTCAATTGATAACTAAAGTATCTTCTACACTCTCCAGTCTTGCAGCACAATTTACAGCTTGACGCGAGCTTCAATTCAACCAACATGGCTGGTAAACCTAGCCACACCCACCAGTATATATGCTACCTTACTTCAGTCCTATGTATACAATGGATATTTCAGAAAAGGGAGGGGCCACATAGTCAGAAGACAAACATTCAATTTCAAACCAATTACCTCAGCAGTAGCAGGAGGTTTCTTCTTCACTTTGTGAGGGAAGTTCATCACACCTAGCCTACACACATGCACCACACAAATTACTATAATAGGAAGTTGCTTCATTAAGTAGATAATTGGGGGGGAGGCAGAGTTCTTTCAGAAACGGTAATAATTAATTAAATAATAATGATGATAGATTAGTGAAATACAGTACTCAAACCCGCATGCCAACACTCACTCAGAGACCCATTCTTTCAAACACAAAGGACAAGATTTGTTCTCCTTCATTTCTGGGAATTCTTGTTCTCCCTTTGTAGTCTTTCCATGGACTAGCTGCCCTAACTTTCCCTTTTGTAGACTTCTGTTCTCTTCTTTCTTGACTTCTGCCTAGGTATATTAGTCAAAATTATATATCACACCTTACCTAATTTAGCCTGTAATGTGCTGACACCTTACCTTACGTAGTGATTGGCATGACATGGCCAAAGGGCAGTGATGACATTGAGGAGCCTTTGGAGTGCACACAGTAGCTCCTAGCTCCATCATTGCCTGGTTGAAATCACCTGGACGCTTCTGGTCCACACACACTGAAGATAATTCCCTGACAAATTTACAGTGGACAAAAATAAAATAAAATAAAATAATAATAATAACAAAAATGAGTGCTATAATTCTGGAGTTACCAACTCACCATAGATGTTTCGTGACTGCCTGGGAAGTGCTCTCTCCTCCTATGAGACGTTGTCTAGACAACACACGTGCCACATTTCCATCCACCACACAGGCACTCTGAACAAACACACACACTTCATCAAATTCTATCATCACTGGTGTGTGTGTGTGTGTGTGTGTGTGTGTGTGTGTGTGTGTGTGTAAGAGTGTTTGAACATCCTTGCCCTTTACATCAATACCTTGTTCAAATTTATGTAACTGATTTTCCTTTTACCATACCAAACACAATTCAGTTGATAGGAAAAATGACCTGTCAATAAAGCTTTTCAAATTCATGTCTACAAGAAGAACCTGAGGATTTAGCACACTGAGCTTATAGTACATTTAAGCAGATTGGTAAAATCTTCTCTTTTTTTTTGTTAATTTTTTTTTGTGCTAATAATATAATACAAAAGGAAAAACATTGCACCTTACCTTATTGAATGCGCTACACCTTACCTTATTGAATGCAATAGACGATACAGCACCTACACAAATACGCAACCATTGGTGACTCTGGTTGTCATGCACTCCATATCCACAAACAGATTGGATAGTTGATGTTTGCATTATGAGTTAGCTTGTATACATGTATGTACATGAGTTAGCATGGACTTATGTAACATGAACGTGACATACATGCGTATATTTATAACATGTCAAACTGCCATGTCTGTAAGAGATGATAACACGCATTGCTCATCTATTTATTTTTTCACATGAGAGAGAGAGGGATCACCTGCTGTGTATCTCCCTACTCCAGGTAACTGCTTCATCAGTTGATCCACAGAGTCTGGAATGACGCCATCTAGTTCGGCCATTACCTGATCCAATCACACAAACAACCAATTAAAGAATCATACAACAACAACAACAAACAATAACAAAACATATTAATGCTACAAAACAATCTTTTAAAAAGGAAGTCCAATACACTCACTTTCCTGGCTCCTTCCCACAATCTTCTTCCTCTTGAGTAATATCCAAGACCCGTCCAAGCCGTTCGCACCTCCTATATGCCAAGGTGATCATCACGGGCATGTGCATGATATGCAGTACACACCCACTCACCTCCAGAGAGGCACAAGCCAGAGCCTCCATAGTAGGCCACTTTGCTGCAACGGCAAAAACCTCAATAAATGCCGGCCAAGTGCTATATTAATGAGGCATGGGAGGAGCTTCCAAGTTTTGGGTTTTAAGTTATTATCATTCAATTACACACTAATGTGTTTATTGAGTTTCTTCTTGAGCTTACAGAAAATCCCTGGGCAAATAGGATGAAAATGTCTTAAGTGATTTTATGAAGTGTCCTTTTATTTTTATTACAGTTTACTTGATTAATTTATTTCAATCTACCGATGTTTTCACCTGTAGGCGTGTTTATTGTGGATTCACTTTTGGCCAATTGAAAATACATACAATCTTTAACCCATTCTGTTATACTTTCACATACTGAGAATAGACATGACATAAACTGTTCGAAATTTAAGCAGATCACTAATGTTTATCTAGAGGCTGGTGGCTCAGTGTGGACTCAAAAGCAACCCTAATAGGATCCCAATATATATATATATAGACTGAAAGAACCACTGGAAGACATAGTCTCTACATTCCACTCGAGGGACTGCTATTTACATTCTTTGGAAAAAGGATAATGTATTCACAGAAACTGAAAGCCAAGCAAATAATTATCACAGATGGAGAAGATGAGTGTTAGTTTTAGCATTCATTAATAGGCCAACATTAAATTGTACATGGAAAACATGCACACATGCTGTTTACAACTAAAGCAAATCCAAAGTTGGTCTATAAAACTGTATCTCTAGAAATGCCCAGCCACTGTAAAAGAAGGATTGGCAATAGATAGCCCACCACTCAACCCATTTTTTACATTAATATAAAATCAATTACTGGAATGTGATATGAAATATGTCAGACACTTATTCTTACAACACTATTTCAATGTATTTACATTTACTGGCTGTAAATGCAGAGGCTAAATGGGTAGTCGTGTAGTTAATAGAATAGTATCTATATTAATCTGTGAAATACTACTTATATATTTTATAGAAACATCACTTGCACAGCTTACCCATCCATTTGTTGTAATAGTCTATAACTGTCGAGACTTGAGTCTACCACACATAAACTAATGAAATTGCATACTGTGTTACAGATGATGCCTTGCACACCTCACCTGCTGCAACATCACCTCTGATACCCACACTGCATAAGCGCGTACATTTGGGTCAGTTTCAGTCTTGGCCTAAAGAGTAATGATGTGTGAAGTGTGCAGTACATTACACGCACATACACAATAGGTCGTCAATATCACAAACATATATACTTCTATTTTGTATTTGAACGACACTGTTCCAACTGTAACTAAACCCTACCCGTGTCCTCCAAGGGAGCTCTCTCTTCTCCTGATCGTACCAAGACAGTAGGTTCGACCTAAGTTGCCCTAGCTCCTCTATATCAAGGTAATAATGACTTGGACAGTTCTCCATCGTCTACTTTCAATCCAGCACAAAATGAGGCTTCGGAAATGGCCACGTGAGTGGTGCGCACTGACGGATTACAAACGTGTGGGCGTGGCTGAAGCGACACAAGCCAGGAGGATGGCTGGTGCAAGTCTCGATTTGACCACGGAGCATCTTTACTACGGGGACACTGAAAGGTTCACTTGTGAAGGGAAAGTGATAGCTGTGGAAGAAGTCCCTCTCAAGGATGGAAGCTTGTCCACAGCTCTAATTTTAGACAGAACTGTCATGCACCCTCAAGGAGGCTAGTTTTATAGCTAGTACTCGAGTATTACGAAACACAGGAGTACATATAACATCATGTTTTACCTTGGCAACACAATGTGTAGGTGGTCAACCAGCTGATACTGGTGTTATCAAAGCCCCTGCTGGAGGTGTGGTTTTCAAAGTTGAGCATGTGCAGAAGCCGAAGAACTGTGCATACATACAGCACCTGGGAACTTACCTAAATAGCGAAAGGTGAGAATGGAGAAGTTTAGACCATATTCATTGAATGTGTGAAACATTTTTGTATGGTTGATTAACAAATGGGTGGGACGGGCCTGATTTGTTTAGCTGCTTGCTAGTTAATTGGGTCACTGGTCACTGGATGGTTGTTTTTGTGTTTCTAGGTTCAGTATAGGAGATGAGGTGTCAGTGGAGATTGATGGGGATAAGCGTCTTCTTCATGCTAGAATTCACAGTGCAGGACACTTGCTGGATACGGCTTTTTCTAACATAGGATTCTCGCAGCTTGAACCCTCAAAGGTGCTTGTGGCCAACTATTATAGTCTTAATCACAGGGGTGACGGGTGACGAGGGGAATACAGACAGAAAAATCAGTAAAATTTAAATAACCGTTATTTACTGTATTTACAACGACTTTCTGAGCAGAGAATTTGATGTTTCTGATTTAACCAATACCAACACTATTAGTTCAATACATGTGTGCAACAATTGTGCTATTAATTCAATAAATGTGTGCAACAATTGTGCTATTGATGATAAAAGCATGAAACTTGGTGTACATGTAGTGATAGAATATGATGTAAGAAATAAGTTTTTGCTATAGGGACATCTCAGATATGACGTGAAAAAAATGGCTACCATTTTCGAATTAATTAATAATAATCATTGAAAAGAGTTTATATATTACCATGTAAATATGCATATAGTCAAAGAATACATGTAACTTGAGAATATGAATCAGTCAGCACAATTTCAACCACAAAGGCATGGGGCAGTGCATTGCTCACTAAATCATTTCGTTACAAAAGCAAACAAACAAACAAATAAACGAAGCAGACAGTTTGAATTGAAAGGCAATAATATACTGCTTTCTTTTTGTTGGTAATATACTGCTTTCTTTTTGTTGGTAATAATACTGCTTTCTTTTTGTTAGCAATAATACTGCTTTCTTTTTGTTGGCAATAATACTGCTTTCTTTTTGTTGGCAATAATACTGCTTTCTTTTTGTTGGCAATAATACTGCTTTCTTTTTGCTGTTTCAGGGCTACCACTTCCCTGATGGCCCCTACGTAGGTAAGTAAAACACTTATTGATTTATTTTTTTTCTTATTTAGGAGTAAGATGAACTAGTTAATGTATTTGTTCTAGAATATGTGGGCAGTATTGAAGCTGACAAGAGAGATGAAGTCCTGGGTCAGTTGAACAAAGAAATGGAAAAACTGATCCAGGTAGGCTTATGCTTAATGTCTATCAATTTCTCCCCATAATTGTGAGTGTGACATTATTGTGAGTGTGATTAGCATAGTGTGGATTAATTGACAATAAATTTTGAATTTGACCAGTTGGTTAAAAGTTACAATATTAAAAACAAACTATGCGAGCTTCAGTTTAATATAATTGGCCACCAAAGAAGAGCACTGTACAATAATTTTTACTCTGTGTGCAAGTGAAATATGTATATTAATTTGTGTAGGAAGCTATTCCGGTGAAAGTGAAGAAGAATGATAAAGGCAAGTTGCTATAGTATCAGTTAATGGTGGGAGTGATGAGTGTATTGTGTGCAGGTGACAGGATGGTGATGGTGGCAGGTATGGAGTGCATGTGCGGAGGAACGCATGTCAAGAACACCCGAGACATACGGCAAGCCCCAGCTACCAAAATAAAGAAGGTAAAGTGTCATCACATCACTGGGTTATTGTTTAAGTTTTCCACTTTCTTTTAGGTAAAGAAGAGCATTCGTGTATCTTACATACTCACAGAAGAATGACTTGTATTACGTCTATAAATATAAGATATCAATCCCTGGCTTTATTTATATTTCTCTGCACATTGCTTTATTTATTATATTTGTCTGTACTCAGCCGTTTCATCAATTTCGTTAAAACACTTTTCTTGAGTAACTTAAAGAGCATCGAAGCGAGACACCGGACAACATTTTACACCTCCATTACAAACTGATCACATGACTTGAAACGCAAGAGAAAAAGAGAGAATGAGTGTATACACAGTATACATGATTGGTAGTGCATGTAACAGACGTAGTCTTCCCTGAATCTGAGACAACACAAGCCCTGATGGTGAAAATTTGACAGAGAAGGACAAAAATAAAACAAAACACAGTGGTGAGAAAAGAAGGGGGGGAAAAAGTGTAAAGTGTGCATGAGTTTTTGCCTAGATGACAACACAAGAAATGAATGAATGCTTCATGATGCCACCATTAGCTGTAGTTGTTACTATGGTCACGAGTCCTTCAGTCGTCCTCATCGTCTGATTCGGAGTCGATGTGTCTGCTCGCGCTGGCTCCTGCAGCACCATTGGAGGTGCTACTTGACTTGGTTGGAGACTGCGGTCCCTTGGCAACCGAGGCGGGGTTGGCTGAGGGAGCAGCCGAGAAATCTGCTGATCTCTTGTTTCTCTCACTCTGTCAGCAAGAAAATGGTTTCCAATAAAATCACGTTATCACTATGTGTGATAGAACTGATGCACACAAAACCTTTCTTTTCTTTTCTTAAAAAAAGAAAAGAAAAAAAGGGCAATGACAGTTTTACATATCTTTACACACACACACACCACACACAGATTGATGTTGTACATACTCCCCACTCACAATTGCATTGGAGACAGCTCCCACCCACACTAACATCTCGTCTCTTGTGCTTGCTTGAACTGGATAGTCCTTGCCTACAAAGAAAATAAAATGTATGAACGTGTCAAGAAATGAATGAAAACTTACACAAAATTCAACAAAGTCAACTGCAAAATGCATAAACCACACCCATCTATAACATGCATGTAATCACCACTTACCTTCTCCAGTCCAAAACGTGAAGACATGTTGATGCTTCTGGAAAGTATCTACAGACACATATAAACACACACACACACACACACACAACAACCATGGTTAATAATTTAAACTTTCCTCAGTAGAGGGGAACATCTGTGTGCATGTGCATTCCATGTAATAACAAGAGAGTGCAGTGCCCACACACACACACACACCACATGGTTAATACACATTTAACAACAACCATGTCTCTGGAAACCCCACCTATCAAGTGAGTGAGTCATGTGCTAGCAGAGATCTCTCTGGCACGAACCAAGAGACAACAAAGTATTAATGTCTTCTCACAAATAAGGAAATCAAAGCCACTCTACACGACAGCCAATATTGACCCAAAAGTTGTGGGAGAACCACAAGATAAAAGATAACACTTGTAAATTGCCCATGGAGCGGAAGCGAATTTATACATGCAGTAAAATGCAGTACCAGCATTTTTACTCTGCACCACCAGTGCCTTACAACCTATTGACTGGCCAACCAATACAACCCAATCTATTCATCCAGCATGTATACCTCTCCTTTCTAACCATTCATCCAGCATGCATACCTCCCTTTGCAAACTTTGCTGAGTTATAAATAGATCCCTCCAGCCTGCAGTGGAGGCCATTGGGTGACGGGTAAATCCCTGTACCAGTCACTTCCCCATTTCTTCAATAATGTAAACTGTTAAAAGTCTACCCATTCACTCTACACAGAGAACTCTGCAGTCAATGTTATTATTGGAACCACTTGTACGCTAGACCTTATGAAAAACGAGGAGGATGCACTTGCGAGTCATCCATAAGAAGAAAGATGCACACACACAAATATCCATCTACTTTCAACTTTTGCATTTCAAAGAAGCTCAAAAGCTTGTGCATTTTGTGCCAGCAGATTTCACTCTGAAACTAGAGCATCACAACCAACCCTGATCATGTGAGTCTGGCACACACACCTTTAACTTAGCAAACCACAGGACTTAAAATCACCACCACCCATGTGCTTTAAGGGTGCTGGCACACCGGATACGCGCTTCGCCCACACAAATCAATTAAGGTTAATTGGCTGTTGCTATGGAAAATAACTCCGATTCTATACCTCGCAGGTTCACGCAGCCAAGCGGATCTACGAGACATGCTGGCAAAATGTGGACTTACCAAGAATGACTGACACACGCACTGAACCAAAGAAGTTATGAAGCCTCAAAGTCCCAAAATAAACGGAACTTATTGGAGATAGTGGAGGACGCACAGAAGCCAGAATTTCGTCCACCGCTTCTTCAGCTCATTGTTTACAATATTGTCGTTTTTGTTTTGTTCAATTCTATTTTGCTTTATGTTTACTCATATTTTTACGTGATTTTTTTTCTTGTTGCGTCACAAATGTATACTGTATCGAAAAACAAAAACGACTACTTTTATTACCTTGTTAAGTTACGCGGTTGGCGGTACCTCGGGTGTGTATTTGTTTTTCGTCGTTTGCTGTACCAAAATTTGGACAAACACTAATCATCCGGCCTTTCTGTATTGGAGTACACAAATAGATTCCAATGGTCTCGCAATTTTTTGAACATGTGCAAATTTTCTAGCCAAGAAATACCAGGGTAGCAACGAAGGGGTAGTTATGTTGTTAGGTAAACACCACACCGCGCCCTTCCCCCTAGTGTGAGTTCAGTTAGTGAGTTTGTTAACTATACTGCCCACGGTCTGCCAGGAAGCTCTTATCCTATGCGCGGGTATGGTATTTAAGGTCCCGCCCTCCTCCCTACCTCTAACCCCACACTCTGTGGTGTCGTGGTTTTATTGCTCTATTAAGCCGGTAGCAAGCGCGAGCTTACTATGTGCCAGCACCCTTAATCCAGTTGACAAGATGCGTGATTGTACCAGGAACAAGAGGGTAGACACTACAACACAAATTGAGGTTAATGGAACACTGCACTTTGAACCTGATAGTACTAAACATGGCCGAGCACCTGGTGGATGTATTTTGCTGACTGTGGCCATTGTCTCACCTGTGCTAGGGGTCACTGGTCCATCAGGAAAGGATGTTATTCTAAAAGGGAGCAGGTGAGGCAGTGTCAGTAAAAGTCCACGCACCCAGCACAATATGTACAGCCATCAGAAGCAAGTGCATGCATGTGTGTATAGCAACAACTGCTGCCATGTAGGAACATGCCATGAAAGGAAGAGATAAGGAGAGAGAAGAATCACGGGCAGCCATGAAAGGAAGAGATAAGGAGAGAGAAGAATCATGGACAGCCATGAAAGGAAGAGATAAGGAGAGAGAAGAATCATGGACAGCCATGAAAGGAAGAGATAAGGAGAGAGAAGAATCACGGGCAGCCATGAAAGGAAGAGACCAGGAGAGAGAATAATCACGGGCAGCCATGAAAGGAAGAGATCAGGAGGAAGACCATTCAACTTCATGCAAAAAGAAGGAACAACTAAGAGTCTAGTTTGGTTGGTTCCACCTACTCACATGCTGAGGAAAAGTTATCAAGTAGAAGAATAGGAGCGAGGGAGAAGGATAGAATGAAAAATTGTTTGGGGGTATCACACTGTTTATAGTTGAAGTCCACAGAAAACTACCACAGCTGAAAAATGTCATTATATTTTAATCTTCTTCCTCATACCAACCTCTGCACATCCACATCACACATTTACATGTGCAACATTCTTGTCTCCATCCGTCCTTGAAACATTACACTAACCCTGTCACTGTGCATGTGGTGGAATCAGTTAAGCCATACTAACCTATTCTATATAATATATATATATATATATATAACATGTCAATCTATCATTCCCCAATAGCTACAGATGTCTAGAGATCATGTGTGAGCGTACAAGTGGTGGAGTAGATACTCAAGCGTGTGATATATAAGTGTGTGCATGTGTGCACTGTGTTTATATTACCACAATGACGGCCATAGAAAGTACTCCCTGAACTAAGTTAGTACATTAGTGATCTTGTACCAACTGTCATGGGACATACAATGACTCTTAGAAACACACACCATCTCTCACATAAAACACAAACCTAATGTGAACTTGTTTTTTCACACTTGTTTTCTACTATCAGATGAGGATATTTAGTATAACTCTCAACAGCTTACGATAAATACTTTAAAAAGACCAATACAATAACATAACGTGTCTAGTTAAGTGTTAGAGTGGGCAGGAGGGGGGGACCTTTATTAGTCTTTCCTGATGCCTTACAATTTGTTTCAATTCTCATTCTAAAATAACCAACTTTTATATTTGGCCACTAAAATTTTGAAAGGTTATAACCACAGGCACTGTTATCAAAAATAAACGAAGACTCATACAAATGCACACATACTCACTGCTACACCATCAACAAAGCCCGAAACCTCAGCAAAATGATCACAAACCATTCAGTTTGATTGTATTGGCCCTTAGACCAGCCTTCGTTCATGTCCAGATGTATGCTGTCCACAGAGTATGAAGGACAAACACATAAGGCTAGGCTGGGCTACCACTGAAAACATCGTCTTTCTACTTATTATTATTATTACTAGTATTATTATTATTATTAGTAGTAGTAGTAGTAGTAGTAGTAGTAGTATGTAATGGACCGTACAATTCATGCCAAAGATTAACCTTCTGTTCTATTGCTTTCTACAAGTGAAGTTTTAAACAATAACATTTGCATTGTGTAGACTCTGGCTGTAGTTCAACCCACGGAGAACACTAAGTCAACATAAGTGGATAGGTGGGATAGAACTGGTTTGTTCAATACAGATTTCCTCTCCCTCTTCTTGAGGTAACTAACCTGAGTCAGTTTGAGACTCCACAACAGACAGACTGCACTATGGTAACCCACATCATCCACATCCATTGAAATCTAATCTGTATCACAATTGCTGCTGCCAGGTACACACCCCAGGGATTCTAGCACCTCAGCAGGAATACATAATGTGTCTTTTCAACTGAGGCAGCACTGCTTGAAACAATAAAGTTGTTCCAACTAGCTTGAGGGCTAGAAGATGGAATGTCCATCCTAAGCTTTTGGAAACAAGGAACGCAACATTGTTCAAACTTTTTCCCAATTTTATCATAACAAGATCAGAATTTTTTTCCTCTTATACAATCAGCCAAAAGAAATGTTTTTAGCCATTTTTTTCGGTGCTATCTCTTTACCATAACAAATCCTGATCCATAGGCTGTACCACAAAAGTTGTATCTTGGTACTTTCTTGATGTTAGTGATAGTGAATTTCCCAATTTCCAACTACATATTTCGAGAATACAGTAGTTACAGCTCCCTTCTTTAAGACTCCTCTTCCTTTTTAACCCTTTCAGCCATAGCCCCACTCGACAATCTGAACGTAACTTCTATTTAATAAAATGACCTAAATAATCATAATCGCGTGTGGTCTTTTTCTTGTTCAGTTATTAATTGACAGTTCAAATGCTTGGCATCAGATAATCAAGTTTTCACTATAACTAGCATCTGTGATATCACACAGACAATCACAGACAGTGTCCGTGCTGGGATGAGCAGATAGCGCATGATACAAACAAAACAAACAAACAGACATGCTCCTCACCCACTCACTCACTCACTCACCTTCCTTTACTGTGCCACCAAATAGAGCGATGACTCCAATGGGCTTGGTATCCTACACACACATACACACACACACACACACACACACACACACACACATACACACACACAATCTTCATTAAACAATTGCCATTCTATTAACTCAGTTCAAATCTATACAGAAACTTCAACAAAACTGAAGTCTGTGCTATTGTACACTAACTACAGTATTACTTTACACTCTCCTCAATATACGGCTATGCAATACACTATCCCTATATAATATCATTATGTGGAAAAACAACAACAAATTATGTATACAATACCATGGCAGCGTTGGGAAAACCAATTCCACCAACAGTCGGCAAACCCAGCTATCCTCCCATACATTCCCAATACAACTAACCAATATCCCATACCAAAACCTTTCCTTCCTCTTCCACAACACAGAAACACTCTCTCCAAGACACATTCCTGACAAGTTACACCATAGAGAGATAGTAAGGAACACCAACCACTCGCTCATTCTCTTTATCATTCTAAATTTACATAGAGAAATCAGCTACCTGCTTTGTCTGCATTCTCACACTACTCTGGCTTCCTGGCTGAGATTACTCTAAGAATGGTAATTAATTATGAGTTAATTATTCCTTCCCTGAATAACTCAGGAATAAACATGGTCACAGGAGAAGAGGATGACTGACATCTGACCCCATTCCTTCCTAGGTCAGTTCCCACAACAAAACCAAGTACACTACTACTGCTGCTACTACTACTACTACTACTACTACATGTATAGCAACCACTTTGAGATCTGTATCATATCATATCAATCTTGACTCCCTTTGAAACTAAATCAAGTGATAATTCCTAACCAAACAAACAAACAAACAAAAAAAAATCCCTTTGCCCTTACAATTGATTTAACTCAGTCATCAAACAAACCAACACAAATTTTTAAATTCTCTTTTATTACCATATATAGTCACCACAAACATACATGTAATGTGGTAATTCAAAAACCGTGAGAAGAAAAAAAAATGGGGGAAGAGAGAGAAGGTAAAATCTTGAGTGTGTCAAAGGATAGTTTACAAACAGTAGCATGAAGTTGAAAAGTCTTGGGGGGAAACTGCAGAGAGAGGAAACAAGATCCAAGAGGTGACTGTCTGAAATGCCATGAGCTGTCAAGTGCTTTATTGGTGAGGGACACCCTTACACCTAATCTAACCTTATATATATATATAACGTTTAGAAGCATACCAAGTGCCACTGGAACCAATAGCGTCTGAACTAGCCTCTTCTTACTACCGAACTGTTGGAACAATTACCTATTTAATTGATTTTTATTTAATTACTATCAAGCAACAATGTAGAGCAAGGTCGTTGCTTGAAGTAGTACAGGAACCCTTTGTAACTTTGAAGTATAGAGGCATATGCACATAAACCCTCGAGTTAACAATGATCAATGTGGGGTCAGTAGTGAAGGCAATTGTGTGCAGCACAATTGTCTGGGAATAGAGCTACTGAGTAATGACAATGTGCATGTGTCTTGTTATGTGTACCTATATATTTAGAAGAATGATATTTTACATTACTTGTGTGGACACATGCGACAGTGCGGTTATCAGGAGCAAGTCATTCCATAAAAAGTGACGTAATATATATATATATATATATATATATATATAATCCTATCCCAAGGCATTACAATTTTTTTTTATTAAATGCAGCAGTGCCTACTTATTTTCTAATTAAAGCAGGCTCACCCAGTGTGAACTAATACTATGAGGTACATAGCATAAACAAAAATAAAAATTCTTGGGAGCACTTGTGAGGTTCAAGCAGCTGATATCCAGTAACAAAATAAAATGGGATATCTTAGGGTAAAGTGTGACTGCTCCAACAGATGGACTTAGAAACAAACAAACAAACTCTGATTTTGTCACCACAGATATTAGAAGCAGGGACCACAGGAACTCCAGATTTAGCACGACCCTGTTGACATCTGGGTCACATTCTAACAGATTTAGGAACACATACCAGAATCAGCCTCCAAACTACGCCTTTTCGGTGTGATGAATATTGAAGTGACTTTCTCCTCACATACATACATATGTCTCATTTAACAACAAGCCCATTTCAAGCTCCTTCCTACTCCTTACGCTACTGGATAACAGGGAATTACAGCTTATTATATAAACTTTAAACCAAAACATTTTTTTTACTAGCTACACATGCCAGAGTCACACACACACACACACACACAAAAAAAAAAAAAAAAAAAAAAATTAGGAAAGAATAATAACAGACAAAACTTCCTTCAGGCGGCTAATATGTATAAATATTTCTCACCAACTCAGCAAAATGGGAGAAAAGTCTAACTACATACACATAGTGCAATCACACACACACACACACATGCTACTCATACAACAATAAGTTCCAGGTAGTATCCCATCCCAATGCCGACAGACTGCTATGAGAAGCCCTGCACATTGTGCTGCCTCAGTAACTCAGTACCACCCCCATTCCATATTACATGGAGATACAACTTCTCCGACAAGGAAGGCTTGGAAACTAGACTTGCCCAATAACGCAATTCCAGATGTTACAAATGAAGTCAGATACTATATGACTCAATTATCACCTCAATGAAGAGGTCTCATCACACTATGTCAGCTTTGCCTCAAAGCTTGATCAGACATGTTGAAAACACTTGCATTCCTACTTTAACACTCACCGGTCTATTCTTATAGTAGTACATGCCTTCTGTGGTCAGGACAAACCACCGGTCCAGCCAGTTTCGTCTCACATGACCCTTCTTCCTCAGGAACCCCACTTTCAGGACATCACCTTGTTGCTGTGCCAACAGGTCACTAGTAAACGACCTTTTTCTCAGTGGCATCTTCCCACCACTAATGCTTCAGGATCTCTCTCTCTCCTCGCTCCTTCTGCAAATCTAAGATACAGCCCAAACTCCATTAATAAGCACAGCTGAAAAAGACGACCTGATTTATGTTGACACTGCCTCACCTCAGTGCACAATTCCCAAGTTTCAAAACTTGAGAAACTGGATATTTTGAGACTAGCACGCAACGATCGAGGCTAGAAGCACCACAACTAGTTCAGCTACAGCAGCTTCTGCTGACCAACCAACGAAGAGAACTTCTACAAAAAGCGTGTTATTGGCTACCAAAAACAAAGAACAACTATTTGCGCAGTCAGAATCCCAAAAAATTAATGACGTCTATTTGGACACACCCATTAAGCACGACGGAATTAAATAGGGGTGTGGCTACTTCAGTCCCCCTAGCTCAAACCAGCTCGGACCTCCGGTTAGGGGGTCAAAATTGGAAATTATAGTTGGAAAGTGAAGTTGAAGATAAGGGTAAAGTGAAAGTATTTGAAGGTTGCCAGGTCGCCCTAAAAATCGTTGTTAATGGAGGAGTTGTGTCATTCATAGTCACTATTAAGGTCAGTTGGTCTTGAAATACCTCATTTATGTAACAGGAATAATGTTGGTTAGACAATATATTTAGTGGTGAACAATGCAGAGAAGTGGTCAAATATTTTAAATTCAGTATTTTGTTTTAATAAAATAAAATAAAGCCTGTGAGAGAGAGAGAGAATGCATCTAAGTGGTCATAGTTGTTGTTATGTTGTTGTAGACAACATATTTAGTGGTGAACAATGCAGAGAAGTAGTCATAGTTTTTTTGTTGTTGTTTAGACAACATATTTAGTGGTGAACAATGCAGAGAAATGGTCATAGTTGTTGTCTGTTGTTGTAGACAATATATTTAGTAGTAAACAATGCAGAAAAGTAGTCATAATTGTTGTTGTTTAGACAACATATTTAGTGGTGGACAATGCAAAGAAGGCCCAAGATTCCCACAATAGTCGCATGGCCCAGAAGTAAGGCATTCCTGTTGTCTCTACAGAATTCATCCACAAGTGTGTAGAGGCTGGCAAACTGGTGGAGGTAGACCCGTACATTGTGGAGGTAAACCCGTACGTTGTGGTGGGGAAGACAGCCACCAAGGAGTTTGGCTTGGGCAAAATTATAGGTATAATCTGTGGTTGCCAAACTAGAAAGTAATCTCTACTTTTCTTCATTTGTCAAACTTCTGTTAAATCTGTATATTTAGTCCAGTTGGCTTGGGGGTGCAATTGTGGACTTTGTGGTAAAAGCATGAAATTTGGCACACATTCCTATTACATATACATTTATTTTAAGCTGCAGTGCTGCCTCCAGAACCACATTGGGGGCATGGCTAGCACAATTATGGCTCTTCGTATGCAAAAGTTTTTTTAATGAAGCAAAATTTTATTGGTCATATAGGGTATCAAAAGAAAGCATTTTTTTTCCCTATAGAGCAGTATAAAATTTGAATTGAACTGGTACATTGAATAATGCTCGAGTTATAATCACTTTTATGAACTCATGAATCAAATTATGTACTTTCACTAGACCTTTTCTAACTTGGTACATATTTTGGAGCTATATGTAGTGCTAATTTTTAAGTAGTTTAAAATTAACTTTAACCCTTTCACCGCCATAAGCGCCATATGGCGCTCAGCAGTACGGCCGTGTTTAAAAAAGTATAAAAAATCAACCGTTCATGCTATCGACACGCAACAAAGCTTAAAAGCTTTAGAAATGACTATTTTAGTACTGTTCTTAATATAGAATAATTACGTCAACGGTAACTAAGGGTAATACTTCCTGAAAGTTCAGAGTTTGAGTAAAGAAATGGCGAGGCTATCGCGAGACGAGGTCCTGGCGTGTGTCCTGGATAGTGACGATAGTGACGATGTATTCGGCCTAGTAGATAGCTCCAGTGAAGGTGAACAAAATGGAGAAACAGAAGAAGTTACTGCTTTCATGGGCCAGCAATTATTATCAAGAGATTCTCTTGACTATCTTTCAGATACTGTGGCAGACCGTTCAATTTTAGATGATATGAGTACAGATGATGAGCAGTTACTAGTAGAACAGCAAGGAGATTTTAGTAAGTTTTTATTTAAAAGAAGAACAGTTTATAAATAATACTGATTGAATTTAGCTATTGAAGAATAAATATCATAATTATATATTATATACTAAATTTAGTCTATTATGAATACAAGTCCCATGTAAACTTGGCGGTGAAAGGGTTAATGATATAACTATTGAGCAAAGTCATGGCTTGATCATCATTTAAATGATACATACATATTTTAACAGGAGCCAGAACATTAGCACAAAGCGGTGCAAGGAAGTACAGCTTTCTTACATTTGCAGTTCCTTCGGCAACCTTTAGTACAACCACAGTAAACAAGTTCTCTGCAAACTTTGCTAGCTTAGGCAGCTGGCTCCATAAAATTTCCCAAGCTTCCCCACTAGCTCTGATCCAGCCCCATCCTTCAGGTTGTGAAAGTTCAGTGAGTGGTAATTAGGATCTACTCCAATAATGTCCAGCTTGATATACTTCCCTTTTAACATGCTCAGTGAGACTGCCCAGTGTTGGTGGTATAATCCTCTGAGCAAATAAATCTACTCTAGCTTCTTTTACATGGCTTAGAGAATTTGTCTTGTCATGCATCAGAATAACAAATCTTTCTAGTGTGGGCATTTCAGAGGTCTACATCTGATAGTTGAGGTTGTTTCATCAACGATCGAAATGTATCTGTCACCTCTGGCAACACATTCCATGTCTCCCATGCTATTCTCTTTCTCCTGCTAGCATAGCTTGAAACAGTGTCACATCTAGTTAATGCATGGAACATTGGAAGCACTAGAGATTTCTCTTGGCCAAGTGCAGAAAAAATATAGTGAGCTGGAATAAGCTGATAGTTTCTTCCTGTCCCAGTAGCCACCCATAGAGCAGCCAGTGAGGTTGATAACTGTGCATATGAATAAATGGCCAAGACAACGCCATCACTATCAACTGACTGTATTGTGATGGCATTAAATTCCTTGGAAGCATCTGCTACATGGACCATTATCCAAGTATCAGCTTCTTCGTGTGAGCAAGGAGCAAGTCCCACTTTAGACCTCCTTTGCCGGAAAAGAACATCTTCTAGTAATTTGCTGACAATTAACCATTCTGTAGATATGTTGACAACTTCTTTGCAGAGGAAAGCAAACAGTTATTTCTTGTTCTCAGCCACTCTCAACAACCCCCCCTCCCCCCTGCATGTTGTGTGGAGCTACTTAGCAATGAACATCCTTCCCTCTTTTCTGTCGTGTTTATTTCTTCAATTAACCTGACCTGTAGTCATCCCATAATATTATGTCAACTCGTTGGCCCATTAAAACTTCACAAAATGGAATGAAAACACCACAGGCATAGTCACCAAATGTTTTATGTAGCTGAACCAGGCTTCAAACGTGTTGGCGATGGCAGGTCCAAGATAACAAACAACATCTCAGGGAGGACTTGTATATTGATATTATGTTGCGGGGACTTCGTCTTCAAGGCAATGAATGATGTCTGTTGTTGTTTTTTGTTTTTTGTTGTTTTTTTACCCAATCTCAGTTTTCCTCCATCTGACAATAAAGGTGGACAAGGCTGATCTTTTTAGCTAATGCAAATAGTGGCTGGTCAGCAGCAAGTACAGGTGCTTGTCCTGGATTAGCAAGTTCTGTTATTTTTTGAAGATATCTAGGGAATGCTTTATCACAGCAACTGTTGCAGCATCTTCAGGGAACAGAGGCAATAGGCTAGATGTTGTTATTTGTGAGCCTGGAACTGTTGTGTCCGTTTGACTAGCATGGAAAGCAGACCAAGACACACTACACGCATCATCTGTTCCTGAATTGATGTTAATTTTAGAATAGCTTGCAAACTCTATACAATGTTTGTCTTGCCTGTATTCCAACTGCTTAGAAGGAGTTTTTAGTGGGCAATGGATCATCATTGGTCTGTCAAGGCTAGGAACAGAGCTGGAAATACTAGCCTGTGTCACAGGAGGTACCTGTGTGTAGAAAGTAGGAAATCTGGACAAATTCTTTTGAGATGCACAGTCGTGGAATCATGAGATTCATCAATCTTCACGACTGGTTCAATTTCATCACAATTGGGGTCATTGAAGTGATGAAATACAGAAATGATTGTACCATTAAATGAACTCCTGGCAGTGGTGGCACTAGTTTGATGGTTGATGTTGTCCACTGCATAAGTAGTGAACACTTTTCTTTTGAGTTGAAGTGGACCTACAGTATTCAACTAGTCATAATACTTGCATATATATTAGTACCTAAATCTGTTGATATTTCCAGAACCCTGTCATACGACACTGATAAGCCAAGCTCATGCAGCCTGTCCATAAGTTCACATTTAAGAGCTTACTGTGAAGAAACATAGCTAAATATACAGGTAAAGGAGGCTCAAATGAATTGTAAGATCTTGTTGTCTAGGTCTTCTTTTTACGTCGATTCAAACTGTTGAGCACAATGAGCTGACAGATAATCAGGTTAGCTTGAGCAGGTGTAGAAAGTGACTGTTCTGAAATGTTTGCACCATCACAAAGCATTGCAACCAGTGTTTGTAGAAATTGAGGCGCAGATTTTCTATTTGGCAATTAGTGCGAAAGGAGCCATTAAATTGGTGTGGTGTGGCCATCATATCCCTCCGTACAATTTGTGCTGCCTGGGCTAATATAAAAGCATCGTTTTCAAAGTCATTCTCACAGGCTTGCTGCATATTTGTTCCAATTTCTTCATTTGGAACAGTAGAACATCTCTCCCATCCCAAATTCAATCCTTCAACCTTGTAGAGTGTACACATGGAGAAGGTACCCCAAGCTGTGTAAGCGTATTGCTGTACAGTCCAACAAGATCGGATAGTTTGAAAACTGGCGTGTAGTCTTTTACAGCAAAAGTGTCACTGCAAAGACGACACGGGCATGGTGCACTTCAATAGTGTGATCATCTTTGTTTTCATCTGACTTTATTTGTTCTGCTGCATTGTACAAGGCTGCCAAACACTTTGCATGAACTTAGCTTCACTAGCAACAAGATCTCCAGAGGATACTTTGGACAAAAGACGCTCATCAAGCACTGTAACAGCACATCTCTTCACTGATCATTTTAGTCATAGCTTCATGGATTAAAAGAACTAGCAGGCTTTTCACAAAAAGGCACAGATTGTGCTCTTCTTGGTTATTCTTCTGTCTTGAAAGTTGTTCTCTATGTTGCTTCTTCTCAGAGTTAACTATGGAAGACTCAGTATCCATGTTTTATCCTTTTCAATTTCATTGCTCTTCTAAGTCTACTCTTGCTATGTACTGTATCCTACAGTTTTGGTGAGACTTGGCTATGTGGTGCTTTAGTATAGCTTCAGTCCCACACCATCACAACCGCATAATATCTGTGTCATATGCAAACACCCAGCTCTGATAAATGCACCGATCCTCTGCCAAAGTGACATGACCTGTGCCTGCATCTTGTTTCTTGGAATTATCTGGGCAAATAGGTTTTTCTTTCTTATCTAGCTGGCAGAGGACACATTTCTCCCAGTCTGTTTCAATAACAACAGGAGAAGCTCTAGGAGTCAGCTGTTGAAGTTCAGGACTAACAAGCCTTAGTTTGGAAGACATCCTATTTACATGTGACTGAAAATACCCAAACAGTGCTCACAAGCATTTTGTACTTATCAATTAATACAACTGTACAGAAACACACAGATGACTACGCAAAATATACCAGTGCAAATTTCATCATATATTTTATCGGCCATTTTGAGCGCCTTGCCACACCTCATGAAATTGAATTGGGGATGGCACTGCAGCTAAATTTGTTACTATTGGTATTATGAATATGTGTGCCTAATTTCATTATTTTACCATAAAACGCACAATTTGTTATGTTTTTGTCCCTAACCTGCTGGACTATATACTTTATGTAGCGTCAGCTCAGGACAAAGTCAACAAGGAGAACAGACCAAGATCAACCACCATCAATGTGCATCAGCTCAAGTAATATTAAACAATAATTTTGTAATCCAGAAGAATGTCTTTTTAAGTTTAAGCTAAAGTAAATAAAAAAATGTTATGTAAAGCAAAGATCTGGCAAGTTTAAGTTATAAAATACACATTCATTCGGTTGTGAAGACACCAGTGACACTGTAGCTGTATTAGGGTAAGTGCCAACGCTGCCAACTCATGTGTGCTTGTATCCATGAATACATGTGTCAAGAAATTTAAATGAATGGACTGATGTAACAAGGTAAGTGGTAGAGGATGTTATGGTACAGTATGCTACTGCATTCCCAATACAAAAGTTAGTATATCAAGTGCCACTGTGTGATGGGGTATGTAGTGGTATCATAATCTACCTGATAAGCACCATGGGTGGGTATACTACTTTTTGATCTTGTTCAGTTAAATAAAGCGGAATCCACCATCATCCTTCAGAACTGATCTTCACTCATTATCATCACTTCTGCTGATGTTCCTTTGCCAGATATGCGTTCATGTATTGATGATCACTACCAATTTGTGCAGAAATTTATTTACTTGTGTACTTATATTTAATACGAATGGGTGCTTACATATGTATATATTATAAGTATCACAAATCCTATGTGTGTGTGTGTGTGTGTGTGTGTGTGTGTGTGTGTGTGTGTATCTGTCTGTCCCACAGATTGTGAAGAGAGACAGGAAGTCTTACATTATCAACATCAGTAAGGAGTACTCCATTGTGTCTCAGTTCACCAGCTTTGTGGCCATAGAAGAGAGACACAAGGTGAGGTCTTTACTGTAGACTGACTTATATGTCACTAGTATAAGTATGTGTGTGTGTATGCTCACAAATATGTCCATGTATGTGTTTTATGCACTGTTGTTTATTTGTTTGTTTGTATGTTCATGTATAGGATGAGAAGTTTGAGCAGGACTATGGTCCATCCATAGAGGAGTTGGTGGACAAAGAAAGAGTAGATAAGTTAGACTACATGGGCTGGAGTCTGGACCAGGGAGCTGCTGACCCTAAAAAGGTGAGAAGTTGGGGTATGTCTGTCATTGCATGTTGATGCACCCAGTTCTGTTGTATTAGTTTAAGAATTCTAAAGATAGGAAGAATGCTTGCACTGTGGGCCACTGGTGTTATTTCTATACCATTGTGTGTCTGTGTGCACTGTGACACCAGCTAACACACTCTCCAGTATTTCAAATTACTAGTAATTCATAATCTTTCAACAAGTAGTACTACTTGGTCGAATTTTTATTGTGTGTGTGACTTTTTGTTTGTTTGTTGTGTGTGTTTTGTTGTTGTAAGGATGCTGAGGAGAAATTGATAATTGCTTCACTATGTCTGTTGTGGGAGCGCCGCTGCCACCAGATGTTGTGGGAGCGCTAGGGACTACTCAGTAGGCTACCCCAGAGTTAAGTCCAGATTAGCTCTTGCAGGTCTATGCTAAGGACTAGGCTTTTGATTTCCTCTTCCCGGGGCTAAGTATTCGACTCAGAGATATCCCGGTAGCTAGATGTCAGACTTTAGCTCAAAGAGTAATTTCAAGTTTTAAGCACAAGGACAGAACTCAGGAACTAAAGAAAACAGTGATATATATATATACAGGTAAGTGATGTGTGTGAATACATGAGAGTTGGGAAAATGTAACTTGATCAGGTCATTAATTAGAAAGTAATACTTTTGTTCAGTGAATAGACAATGTACAGTTACATGTTCTACATGTCTCTATTCAACTAATGTGGTGGTTTCCACCACAATGTCAGCCTCCATTTCGAAGTAGGATGAAGGGTCAGGTTTTCATATACACTTGTACATGTAGATTACAGTGGTGCAGTCCAATTTGAGCGAATTCTTATTAGGAACAAGTTACCCTGCGATTATTGCAGATAATTGAAGGGCGTGGCCGATAATTGAGGTCTGACCACTGAGTACTTGAGTAATGTTCAGCTTTCTGCAAAATAAGACACCAAAATAGTAAGTATCCATAAAGATGCAGTATAAAATTGTCTAAAAGATGCTGCTTACTGGATCTTGAGAAAGCTTATAGATACCGACTTATGCTTTGAGGGGCAAACTTCGACCGATAATTGATGACTTAACACTAATTTTTTTTTTGTTGTTCATTGTGCACAAAGCAGTTTAGTAGCTACTTGGTGTTAAGTTATTACGACCATATTTGTTTTTCTTTAGACCACCCAAGATATATCAGTGGCAATGCCTGATTTAGATGATCTGTTTGCTGGTCTAAATAAGGTTGGTTGTCACATATTGGATATTACTTGTGCATGTGTAGCAGTACAACTAACATTTGTGAGCAATTCAATGATGAAACTTATTTACTTTTCTAATTTCACTTTAATGTATCCGTATCCCATGAGGACTGTCATTTATATGAGTCATGCCACTGGTAACTGTGCTATTCAGAATTAATAGCACCAGTAACGCCATTCAAATAGCATGATGTGAAGCCGAGTGCTATTTCAATACTTTTTAATGATTTGCACTGTAACTATTCAGTATGGTTCACACTAGCTATCTCTGAGCATGATTAGCTTCCTCTAGAACTTCATTCTCGATCTATGGCTCCTGCACACTTACTCATACTATTCCACTTAGCTACCGTGGTATTTCACTTAGCTACATGCTGTTTCACTTTCCTGGTGCGATTTCAATTGAACAGCGATTTTCCCCATACATTTTTAATGGGCAATTTATGTGTTGTACTATTAGGCTAGCTTTAGCTATACATCTTAAATTAAAATTGCTAGTTGAGTGTAGATATGTTTGTTTTCTTATAAAATTTATAGATAGCTATTTTGAATTGTGCTGTGACCACCCCTGGTCGAATGGTCTTACATTATATTTTCTTTCTTCTGCAGGATGGTTCCTGGCCCCTATCCTCTGTGACTCTAATTGGACTTGGCTCTGACCACATTCTGGAGTTTTTACACACAGCTGGAGTGAAGTCATTTGGTAATGCTATGAACCTTTTTAACACTGAGGCGTGAGAAGTCTTGTATTCAATAATAGTCTATGAAGTTTTATGCAACTAAAACATCTATAAACATGTTGCTATTATAATATGTTTCTATATAAAATGTTGCTATTATAACATGTTGTTATAGTGTGTAAGGCTAACAGTAACTAATAGCTACTCCGCACAACAATACTTTTTGAAATTTGTCTTTTAATTTTTTGAACCGATTTTTCATTTTTGTTATGAAATTTACTTATTTTTGGTTTTCTCAGGTCCCACCATATACAACACTCTGGTGAAACTGATTGCTACTCTCTTGATTTTGAAGAAGTTGTCACTGCTCCAAGATAATTCCTTTCCAGTTGTCTTTAACCCTAAAATCTTTCTCAGTGACAATGTCCCCATCTCACCTCCTAAATACACAGAACTTTTTAGAAAGGCCGTTCACTTTGCAGTTGTGACAGATAAGACATATCCCAGTCTGTACTCCCAGCTGGAACTAGGACACAACTGGGAGTCTGCAATTCAAAAACTAGAGACTGTCTAGCTATCAACTTATTTCAGATTATGTAACAAAATAATTTCTGATTGGACATCTGAACTTGGTTTGGGCTTCACTTTTATTTCATTGATAATTTTAACTCTATTTCTATTTGATGAAAGAAACACGGAGTGATAAGTAATACTCTAAACAATCCAAGTCGGAGACTGCTTACTAGAGGCAGTCTGCTATTTAGAATTTGCTCTGGTGGATGGTTGGTTGTCTTTGTCAGCATAATGAAGAAAACGTGGAAAGAACTAGCAATACTTAATCAAGCTCTTGTAGTAAATGAAGTAGCTACCTGTGAAAGTTCATATATGTGATGTATCAGCCTTATGCTGCAAACACACAACAACAGCAGCAGCAGCAACAACATTAACAAAACTATCAATTACCATCAACAACAAATTACTTTACTGCGCGAAACGGTTTGGTAAAAGGTCGACGGAATGCCAAACACAACGGACCCTTTACCAAAAATGAGTATCTTTTAACGGGGCGTGGCTCAAGTTGGTATCCAAGAGAGTTTCTTCGGAGCTCTTCCCGGCAGCCCTGATGACAGTATTCGAAGGTTGCCAAGTCGCGCTAGAACTGGACTCTACAGTCCGTTTCAAAAAGAAGTTGGAATTGAAAAAGAAAGTCACTGATAATGGAGGAATCGTGTCTTTTATAGTCACCAATAAGGTGAGAGAGTTATCAAATTTAGCTAGTACAAGAGTTAGTTTTCGCGTTCCTAGTCACGTTAGTTATAGGTGTGTTTTGTGACAGAGAGGACTAAAGCTTTTTGCATATATCTGCTTTAGGCTATACTTAATAATTTCAGGAAAGGTGCCATGAAAAATCTCACTTCTGCTGCGAAATATTTCAATTTTTGTATGAATTATGCGAAAATTATTATCTCCAATTTTATGACTATGAAAGTGTAAATTTTGACATTGACATACATGCTTATCTAATTCATTGATAAATGATACCCTTCTTAAATTATTGAAATTAATGCAAAAATTAATTATTTGAGAAGATATAGCAACTAACAGAACTGTGTCAAATTCTTAGACATAGGCGTCCACAAATGCCGTAAAATGTCCATCCCATCCCACGGTCCCATGGGATTGTGGGACATTCCCTGGGATGTCCTGTTGTCCCTCTCACTCATGCATATGTATCCCACTGCCCATCCCATGATCCCATGGGACCATAGGACATTCCACGGGATGTCCAACTGTCCTTCTCTCAGATGTGTGTGTGTCCCACAAACCATTTCATCCCATGATCCCATGGGACCATGGTACATTCCACGGGACATCCAACTGTCTCTCTCGCAGGTGCTTGTGTATCCCACTGCCCATCCCATGATCCCATGGGACCATAGGACATTCCACAGGATGTCCACATGTCCTTATTGCAGATGCATGTGTGTCCCACTGTCCATCCCATCCCGTGATCCCATGGGACAATAGGACATTCCATGGGATGTCCACCTGTCCCTCTCACAGATGCATGTTCCATGGGATGTCCACCTGTCCCTCTCACAGAAGCGCGTGTGTCCCACTGTCCATCCCATCGCACGATCCCATGGGACCATGGGACATTCCACGGGATGTCCACCTGTACTTCTCTCAGATGCGTGTGTGTCCCACAATCCATCCCACCGCACGATCCCATGGGACCATGGGACATTCCACGGGATGTCCACCTGTCCTTCTTGCAGATGCATGTGTGTCCCATTGTCCATCCCATCCCATGATTCCATGGGACCATAGGACATTCCACGGGATGCTACTTGTCCCTTTCACAGATGTGTGTGTGTCCCACTGTCCATCCTATCCCATGATCCCATGGGACCATACGATATTCCATGGGATGTCCACCTGTTTTTTTCACAGATGCGCGTGCATCCCATTGTCCATCCCATCCCACGGGATCTTGGGACTTTCCATGGGATGTCAACCTGTCCCTCTCACAGATGCACATGTATCCTCCTGTCCATCCCATCCCACGATCCCATGGGATTGTGGGACATTCCACGGGATGTCCACCTGTCCCTTTCACTGATGCGCGTGTGTCCCACTGTCCATCCCATCCCACAATCCCATGGGACATTTCACGGGATGTCCACCTGTCCCTCTCACAGATGAGTGTGTGTCTCATGTCCATCCCATCCCACAGTCCCATGGGAACATGGCCCATTTCAGGAGATGTTTACCTGTCCCTCTTAATACATGGGTGTCCTTTTGTCTATAATTTCAATGGTTTCCAAACACTCCATAGGATGTCCACTTGTTTTGTGTACTATTCATGTACATACTATAGTTGGTATGATTGCTTGATCACACAATGAATTTTGACTTTATATACATTATACAAAATAGATTATCGAATTTCACAGGTAAAAAACACATTACAATAATGAAGTTCTGTTACTTTTATTTTCTTCCCTTATGTTGTGTAGTTCACATACATAAAGCAGAAAGAACATAAATGTTCTTTGGGACATGCTTTGAGTCATTCTTCCATACCGTGACAGCCAGGAAAATATTTGTTCACAAACCTCAGTGTCAACCTATACATACATAGTAATGAAAGTAGGATCTGTAATTACCCTAATAATTACTAACTTACATTAATTAAATCTGGCTTTTTATTCGAGTCGCAATGTTCTTTGCACCAACTGTCTATGTGCCCTCTCATGTGCATTTTATCAATGACAAAGTCTTTGTCAGCTAACAGTGAGCATTCACAGCTTACGTTGCACCTAGCAGAATTTTTTGAAAATTTTGCTAAGTGGCACCCATCATCGTAACAAATGTATCCTGCAAAGTCAACACACCAAGTATTCTATTTAATTGGCTTTACTTGTAAAACTTACTTATATTTTTTGCAGTAAGTGGTGCAGCTTTAAAATAACTATGCAAAGCACCATGAACTTGTGTTTTGGATTCTGCTAAGAAAAGTTCTGATAATAGGCTAATTATGCCACATGGCCATATACCTGCTAAGATTCCTAACATAACAAAAGTTGAAATGTGAAACCCTTATTAGTGAAATGTGAGGCTAATTACACAAATTAGCACCTGCATTTCTTGGTACACTCTTGTCCTTCAGTGTGTTGCAGGATAAATCTATTGGTTCATTTTGAAACACCCTAAAGCACTAAACAGCAGCAACAAATACTAAAAATTGTATTACAAGACATCAACTAACCCAGTAGTTTCCTCCGGTACTGGTCTAGAGATTCTGGGCTGCTTGGGTGGTGGACTAGAGCATGTAGTTGTGGTGAAAGTGCGGCTATCCACACCATCCGCTGCTACATGCTCTTCATGGGCAGTTGTTCTCATGCCATCCTCAAAATTGGCTATAACTGAAATAGGAAGTACTTCGCTACTTCCCAAATGGTATGAACTTCAGAATACCCAACCCACAAAACCTATCATTAAAAAATAATAATACAGTTCAAGAAAATGCAGGTAACTTTTTTTAAATATATGTACCTCTCATACAAGGTTTTGTTGTGTAAGGTTTTCTTGTTCAGAACTGATTCCACTATTGGGCCACCAGCTGCATCTTTGGTGATAGAGAGCATTGACTGTGGAAGGGCTTGATACAATAAAGTAGTGGTTAATAATACAATACAACCAATACTTTATTTTTTACCAGCATCACTGGGAGAGGCAGTGGGGTCACAGGACCTAATCTCATGACTATAGCAATACTTGGAGCCATAGCTGGGAGTCTTCATGCATCCTGTTTTGATTTTCCCTGGTAATCCTGGATACTCAACATACCCTGCATCTCTGGCATTGCAGACAACTCGTCTGTTCTTCATATTCCCATCCAGTACTAATACGGTAGAACAACCAGGAATCTTGCATTTATGAGCTATGACATTAAACAGTAATGATATTCTTCTGTACGATGTTGCACATCACCATTTTCAGTTTAGGGTTATTTTTGAGAAAGAATGAATGCTTTATATGTACAAATTACTGAAAGTATTATTCAATTGGCTCTTAAACGAGGATAAAAGGGCGTATCCAGGGACATATTTCGCGACAAGTGGAAAATGGCGGCTGCTAGTTTTTGTCACCAACTCTCTGGAGACCACTTTATAGAATGCAGAACATCACGTAGTGCAGGGTGATATTGAATAATGACAGGCGATACGATATCATTTGAAATTATCACGATATGGCGATATTAAAATTTATACAGTCAATTTAAACATTTAAGGAAATCGTTAGTTTAATTTGAAAATGTTTAGAAATGAAAATGTCATTGTAGCTAACTAATCACAAATTTTTTGCTAAAAAAACTAACATGTTGATTTTTTCTGGCTTTAGGCACGATCTTCGCTTCGAAACAATGTGTCCAGACGTGCTAAAAACACGCTCCAAAGAAGAACTTGATGCACATACACACAAATATAGCTTAGCCAGCAATGAAAGTGCAGGAAACTGCTTACAGTGTACTTTCCACCACTCAAGTGGATGGGACGTTGCATCGGCACGGGGAAGTTTTTCATAATGTTCAATTTCTTTTTGCACACGTTGTAGGCTGGTCAATGATGATGACTCCCTCTGATCATCATCTTGAGCACTTCGCCTTGCTTTCTCAAGCCAAGCACCAAGTTTTCGTTTCTTTGATGGAGGTGGGTTACTTGGTGCACACTCCTCACTAACGGACTCAGATAAGTTCAAACGACTGAGCAGTAATCCTCCTTCTTCTTTGCATCATCACTCAGGTACACATCATAAAACCGAGGATCCAGATAACAGGCTTTATTTAGAAGGTTTTGGATGTCAGCCGGCTCATACTTGTCCACAAGATACTCCATCACAAACTTCTTAATATCCTTGGTTAATGTGGTATCATTTACTGTATCCACCTTTAACACATCTGTTTCAAGTACATGTAAAACAGCTTTAACTGAGGAAGCTGTGACTTCTGATTCACCCGAAAGAGCATCAGTGAACTCGTCTAATGGACCGAATGCACTTTTGATAGACTCCAGAACATCCAAATCTTGCCATGTTAGTTTCAAGTGCTTAGTTTTGCTGTCTGCCTGCAGCACTTGACGAATAGCATCCTTCTGTTCCAAGATTCTGTCAATCATGACTTGTGTTGATCCCCATCGCGTTGAGCAGTCGGACTTGGAGGGAATGTAAAGGGAGATTCAGTGATCGCTGTACTTCTGCCAAATCTCGTTTCTTCTTCCAGCTGATAGAGAAGGCACTAACAATCTTCCGGCACAAGCCCAAAGCTCTGTTTACCCTGTCATCATCTTTAATTGAATTAGTGACCGCCAAGTGAAGACTATGACCAAAACATGGTAATCGTGGCCATGCCAAAGAGGGCACACGTGATGTTGGCTCCATTATCAGTTGTCACACATACCTAAACAATAAAGAACCGAATGAATTAATGTGATATTAATTATGTCAATTAACTATAAACATTGTTTAGCGCTCACAGTGTAGGGTTTACATTATGGAGGGATTGGCAGTTTAAGTTTCATTAGTCATTTTATTTCAGATTATATATATTAGATTTTTAAGAGTCTAAATAATTCCACAATTATGTGAATTTCTCCCCTTACCACTTTCCCTTCTCCCACCCCCCTGACACACATATACACACATAAAGAAAAGGATTTTGTTTGTATAAAACTCCCACTGCCCCCAAAAATTAAAATAATATATTAACCCTTTGCGGACGAACGCGGGCAAGCAATTATGTAATTAAATACGCGCACGCCGTAAAACTAATTAGTTGCCTGAGACGGCGTTTTACCAGTTAGAGTTCGACACGTGGAAAAAGAAAACAGGCGAGTGTTTCTTTTGTGTTAGGCCTCAAATAATCTGCCTCTAGCGTTGTAGCTATGGTAATTCGTTAGTTTATAGAGTTGTTTTGAATACAAACTTAAGTTGGAATTATCGAGGAGGCCATAGTTTGTTAGCTATTTTTTTAGCTTATATTTATGAAAGGAGAAATCACACCCAAGTGTAAGTTCTAGTTTTAGTTTGCTTATTTCTAGCTACTTTAGGCCTTTACTTCTTAGTAGATGTTCTATTTGAAAATAGCTAGACACAAAGTGTAGAAAAACTTTTTATTTAATTTAGTTGGTACACTTGATATAAGTTATACTTATTTTATAAGACTTATTTTGTAGAATAGAGATTGCAAAATGTATACTAGCTACTGAAAGTTTTAGCGCGCTACGCGCTCTGTAACTGTAATAACAGAGCGGGAAAGAGCTTGTCACGAATTCGTGACAGCCGTATTCTCTTGACGCACCCGGTGTGTCACAGATTCGTGACCATCGTACGTGCGCGTTAAGTTACGGCGGTCACGAATTCGTGACGATCGTACGCAAAGGGTTAAAAATGTTCATGGTGAGTAAAATTCTGTGCTCTTCAATAATAAGATAACTAGGACTTTCTTACTTGATTTGATGAGTTCAAACTCCAATTCTCAAGAGTAGATAATAAGGCGTCTGCGATGTTACTTGCAGTGTGGTCCACAGGTAAGTACAATGCCTGCAAGCAGTACGTTCGCAGTTTCCATTCATTGTCTATAAAGTGAACGGTATATGACAAGAATGGTTGACCCGTCTCACTAGACCACATGTCAGTGGTAGCAGCAAAGTTCTTGACCAGGCTTAACTCTGCCACAACTCTCTCCTTCTCTTGGTTGTAGAGGTTAGGAATTGCAGTCTCGGAAAAATACTTTCTGGATGGAAGTTGGTACTGCGAGTCAAAACTTTTCAACATTCGCTGAAACCCAGGCTTCTCTACTGTGTATATTGGAAGCATGTCCTTACACAAGCAAAATGTGACAGAGTCTGTCAAGTCTTGCCATTTCTTCCCATCTCTATTATATGGCTTTAGCTTGTCCGATGGCTGGACTTCGCAGGTTTGCTGCTTGCAGATTTTAAGTAAGCATACTCCTTAGGGTGATGATTTTTGAGATGGCTGAAAAGATTGCTGGTGCTGCCTCCCTTTGTAGATGTTCTGCTATTGCAAAGTCTACAAATTGCAATCTCCTTTGAAATGAGCTTGCCTTGTCCATCTGCTTCCAGCCCAATGTAAGTCCACACAGGTGAAACAGTATTAGCTCTAGGTATTATCCTCACACTGGAGCTAGAACTTGCAGCAATAGCTAGCTAAATTAGCACTACAATTACTAAGCGGTGCAGCAAGCAAAAAACGGCTGCTCCTCAAAATTGCCATGTGCGTGGTAAGCCCGCGTTCAATTGACGACCTGTACCAACGATATCGTGCAAGTTACCGTTAACCGATAATACCGTCTGGATTAACAGCAAATATCGACTCCGCGATATCAACATTTTATCGAGGTGTAACGATAATTCCGGTACATGTATATCGCCCAGCACTATACACACGTATCTGTGAGAGGGACAGGTGGACATCCCATGGAATGTCCCATGGTCCCATTGGATCGTGGGATGGGATGGACAGTAGGATACACGCACTTCTGTGAGAGGGACAGGTGGACATCCCATGGAATGTCCCGTGGTCCCATGGGATCGTGGGATGGGATGGACAAGAGGATACACGTGCTTCTGTGAGAGGGACAGGTGGACATCTCATGGAATGTCCCATGGGATCGTGGGATGGGATGGACAGTAGGATACACGCGCTTCTGTGAGAGGGACAGGTGGACATCCCATGGAATGTCCCATGGGATCGTGGGATGGACAGTAGGATACACGCACTTCTGTGAGAGGGACAGGTGGACATCCCATGGAATGTCCCATGAACCCATGGGATCGTGGAATGGGATGGACAGTGGGACACACATGCATTTGTGAGAGGGACAGGTGGACATCCCGTCGAATGTCCCATGGTCCCATAGGATGGAATGGACAGTAGGGTACACGTGCTTCTATGAAAGGGACAGGTGGACATCCCATGGAATGTCCCTTGGTCCCATGGAATCGTGGGATGGGATGGACAGGAGGATACACGCGCATCTATGAGAGGGACAGGTGGACATCCCATGGAATGTCCCTTGGTCTCATGGGATCGTGGGATGGGATGGACAGTAGGATACACGCGCATCTGTGAGAGGGACAGGTGGACATCCCATGGAATGTCCCTTGGTCCCATGGGATCGTGGGATGGGATGGACAGGAGGATACACGTGCATCTGTGAGAGGGACAGGTGGACATCCCATGGAATAGTGGGATGGGATGGACAGTGGGACACACACGCTTTTGAGAGAGGGACAGGTGGACATCCTGTGGAATGTCCTATGGTCCCATGGGATAGTGGGATGGGATGGACAGTGGGACACACACGCTTCTGTGAGAGGGACAGGTGGACATCCCATGGAATGTCCCATGATCCCATGAGATCGTGGGATGGGATGGACAGTGGGACAAACACATGCACCTACAAGAGGGTCAGGTGGACATCCCGTGGAATGTCCTATTGTCCCATGCATGAGTGAGAGGGACAGGTGGACATCCCATGGAATGTCCCACAATCCCATGGGACCGTGGGATGGGTTGGACATTTTACGGCATTTCTAAACAGAACTCTTCTTAGATACATATAATTTTATGCAAACCTAGAAAAGGATCCATAAAAGTATTAATTAGGTAGAATAGAAAGTTATCATGAAATATTAATTATTTGTCACTACGTTTAATTCTTGCAGTGCAAGAAAATAACGTAAATCTAAAATTATTTTGGATACACATAAACATTTAGTAAGTAATTGTTTCAAGGATTAGTACAGTAAATTTGATTTAAATTAACATTTATTCACCGTCTAATGGTGTTATTGTGTTCGTACAATGTGTTAGTCAAACAATTGGTTGTGTTTAGAATCTATTGTCTACAGTTTCCACAACACTGACAAAGGGCCGTATAAGTCCAGATTTAGTCTCGCATGCCAGACCCTTTACCATACCGCTTCGCTGGGAAATGGTCTGGGGACAGACGTAGGGTTTTCAGGTTCTCTACAGGAATGTACGTAGAACCAACCAGATTGTACCAATCACATGACCAACCTCAACCTATTTAATTTATTGCTAATTGAAATGATTTAGCGGTAGCTCTCCATCGCGCGTCGGTTAGTCAGCCGTGTGGTTGCTGTGATATGGAAACGTTGGAAGAAGTTTTGAGAAGTGTTGTGGAGGGCATTGATTACAAAGCTGCGTGTGCAGAACAGCGGAGGGCAATTCTTTCCTTCCTGCAGGGAAAAGATGTTTTCGTTTTCCTCCCGAGGGGAAGTGGGAAAAATTTTGCTTTTATGCTCTCCCACTGTTTGTTGACAAACTTAGAAATAATTCAGAACCTTATAAAAGTGTAGTGGTTGTACTGTTGGAGTTCATAGTCGTATGCAAATCGTGCTCTTCAAGCTCATTTAACAGCTGATCAATAACACACTCCGTAAAGTAGTAAGTTCACGCCCTCACAACCAGTTCAAGCAAGGTCTTCAAAAGCGGATGTAGATATTCCTGCAGATCAAGCTAAAGCTACCACAGGCGGCAGTTGGGATTAAATTTAAAAAATTGTAACCGCGGCGGCAAGTAAATTCTTTACGACTCAGGTCACATGGATTCTTCATTGATTGCATTCCGCCAGAACCGGGAGTACGGCGAGTGTCCCCAGACCCTCTTTTTTCCTGAGCGGAGGGAGGGGCATGAGGGTCTGGCCCACGAGACTAATCCAGATTCTCAGCACCTACACTTCCTTGAACATTGTGGCAAAGCTTTACACCCCACATTTATCAGATTCCTGCTTGCTTTGGCTGCTTCTGGCAGAAGAGTCCAAATTAGCTTCCAAGTTGCTTCACTTTTGTCATCACTCTTTTTTAACCATATTCTTGAGGTGAAGGCATATTCAGTACTTCTGATAAGCTAGAAGCCTAGATACTTGCCTGATATAGAGCTCTGAGTGAGTGTTGAAACAGTGAAGACTGGGAAAAGAAAAAGTAATCCAATATTTATACTTGAGTGGGAGGAATGAGTGGGAGGAATACTTTCCATTAACTTCCCTCTTTTACAGAATAGCTCCTGTTGCAATTCATTTACAGAAGTTATAGAAGTGAACTTCACATGTATATCTTTTCCAAAATCTTCATATTATCTGAAGTATTAGTTAAAGAAAAAAATAATTGTATAGTTGTAGAAAGAAATGCTTTCGTGACCTCAGGGTAATATTTCCATGATTCCCATGCTATCTTTTTGCCTTTTCCATAAAACTGTGAGGTAGTATCACAACCCGTGAAAGCATGGAAAAAGAGAAGTGCTTGATTTTTTTCATTACCCAGAAATTCGTATATCATTTATACAATAATATCTGAAATATTTGCCAGTAGTACCAAAACCAACCCAAAGGTGTAAATCTGGACCCTTTTCCGAAGCATCCTTAACATGAAGGTACATTCTAGAATTGGCTTCCTCATGATTGCAAGGTAGCATTGGAGTACTGCTATCCCTGTTGATAAGAGTCACCTATACAAATGATAATAGTGAAATAAGAAGGTACATATATTTTACCTGATGTAATATAAACTTCTTTTCCAGATGAAAAATCACTGCTATGGATTGAGCTATACAGACAAACCGCACTTACCAGTGCTGCTGGATCTTGCCCTGATAATCTTTGGGCTTTAGCTAATTCTAGAGAGAGCCTCCCAACACTGCTAAAACTTTCTACCACTCCTGCAGTGTTTATTTAACCTTTATTTCAAGTACTGACTTTAGCAGCTGCTATTCACTGCAGGCACATGCTTCTTGAGCATTTAAACTCTGGTTTTAATTTTCGGCAAGTTTTGTACAGTGCACATTGTTTTTAATTTTTGCACATACCTAGCTAATAGTGGAAATACGCAGAAACAAACAGTGGTATTTTTATGGCACCCCTTCTAATATTAATATTATATATATATATATATATATATAATACTTATTACATGAGTCAGAGTGTGATATGGGAAAATATTTCATGAGCAGGCTAATTTATTTTCATGAGCCAGAGGTGAGTGAAAATAAAGCCTGAGAGTGAAATATCTAGCCATATCATTCTGACTAGTGTAATAAGTGGTTTATTCCATGCTAGATATCTTCACTGAAGTAGTTTGTTGGTAACTCTAGGTGTAAAGTTGGCCTAAAGCTCTCCAGGTGCTCCTCTCACCCCCAGCTGATATTTTAGCAGCTGCTTTAACCTGGTTAGGTAGGCTCCGGCCAGAGTAAGGTGTAGCTGTAAAAACCCAGAAAACTGGTAGGCCAGGCCTGTTGCTATAACTACTAGGGTAGCCATGAGATAACACTGTGTGATAATGTGAGTCCACGCTCACTTACCTAAAGATAATATTGTGAAGGTATCTAGCATGGAATATATATATATAATATATATATATATATATATATATATATATATTATATATATATATTATTATATATATTATATATATATAATATATATAATATATATATATAATATAATATATAAATAATGTTAAATAACTGTGCAAAGTTTGGTGCTTTAGTCCACTTTGTCACTATTGAAACCACAATAAACCTGAATATCCAGCTATGTAGTGCCCTAAAGGTCGGGAAACCTTTCACCCCTTTCCCCTTCTCTTACTCAACTGTCCTACTCCCACCTGCCTCCAGCTATTGGTCGTTTCAAATCTGCTGTCTTGGTTCATATACATACACTATCCACGATGAGATTAGTTATTGCTACAATGCATTGCTGCCAACACGGTATTAAGTGGTGAACAATGCAGAGAAGTAGTCATTGTTGTTGTTGTTGTTGTAGACAACATATTTAGTGGTGAACAATGCAGGGAAGGCCCAGGATTCCTACAAGAGTCGCATGGCCCAGAAGTGGGGCATTCCTGTCGTCTCTACAGAATTCATCCACAAGTGTGTAGAGGCTGGCAAACTGGTGGAGGTAGACCCATATGTGGTGGTGGGGAAGACAGCCACCAAGGAGTTCAACTCGGGCAAAATTATGGGTATGCTCAATATTGATGTTTAGATGATCCATCTATTTGTAGTGTACCTGTGTAGTTACACATGTATGTGTATTAAATTATGTTAGACCATACACCGTCAGAGTACTGCTATGGTTTGATCATTAGGTACTTCATTTACATGTTTGGTACAAGTTTCTGTGCCTTACATTTGTTTTATTTTAAAGCACAATTTATATTGCTGATGCAAACTACAACCTAAAGCTCAGAATATTGCTTGCTGAAATTATTATACGTGTCTAGACCCTAAATCACTGCAATAGCAATTGTCATGCCTATAGTTTAGCACTTCTTCTAAAGTCACATTAAGGCATACGACTATATAGTATTACTAGTGATGTGATTGAGCACAAATGGCGAGTAAGCCTAAAACTACACTATTGTTATATGATTGATTTTAACTTCTAACACTCAAAGCTACTAAAAATAAAGTTGAGTTTTTTTAAAATTACGTTTATGCAGTAAAGTTATTTCAATGCCACAGTAACCACTCACCACAACTGTTTGTATTGAAACAAACAACAACAGCAAAGCAATACACGTTATTTAAATGTTTTCTTTGTGATATTCTTTAGCTAAGTAGTAGCTGTAACGCACTATACTTTCGCACATCTGGACATAGCTACACAAGACTTACCTTCTTGGTTAGTCTAGTGGACAATGAATTTTCAAGTAAATACTGTTGGGTACGACTTATAACCATGACAAAGAGCGCATTGACTTACCACCGTCACAAACTTGAATAGAAATGGAACTCCAGCTGGTTTTCAAGTTTTAACTACACTTGCAAAAGAATTCAAAACGGTAAACAATTCAATTTCTAGAGTCGTAACATATATATATAAACAAACAAACATCCACAGTTTTCAATTGTGTTACCCCTGTAAGTGTCTCACTCGCTTCGCTCACTCGCCAATAAACATTATTATGATTTTCTATGTAAGAAAAATAATTATATCATGAAACAGCAACAATAACAAGCAAATAAAAGCATTTATAAGTTAAGTTTGTTTCTGCATGCAGCAAGTGATTGTCCGTTGTTATACCAACTCGTACAACTTTATATGCTACGTAATATCTAACATGTAGCTTCCACTCAAGATAAAGCCAATGCCAACAAGAGGATGAAGAAGCTTAGATCAACCATCAACATGAACCAACTCAAGTAAGATGGCTGCTGCTTAAGGAGGCAATATATTTCACTTTAAGCTTATCCTATTACTTTACGCACAGAATTTGTGTATGGCCCCATAAGCAGACTGATGCTCCTTCATTTCCAGAAGACAACTATGTCATTGCCAGACATTCCTTCTTGCAGGTTAGGAGGTGTGAATTGAAAATGTGGTATTTATATAACAATATCTTACAGAAAACAGACTCCAAGACACAGAAGACTTCCTTTGCTTGTCTGGAGATTCATGTAGTCCCAGAGAGTGAGGATAATCAAGCTCCTCGATACAGAGTCTTCTCCCACACAGGGACTCTGGAGGGAAAACAGGTGAGGACGAAAAATATGTTAGCTGTACTAGCAACATGGCTAAGTATATCATTGCATAGTGCTAAAAGAGAGATATTAATTGATATTAATTGATGGTGCAAATTAAAGACTAAATACTGTGTCATTGGGTGAGCAAAGTGAGACTCTCACTAACAAGTCTCAATTGAGATTTGGTATATATATATTTATATGGCAAAGTTCAAAGAGGTCAATGCGTGTCCACCCCGGCGGCTACTTAAAATTGTAAACATTAGCGCAGGTGCAAGAAATTTAGGAGTAAAGACTTCGAAATAATGAAAAGGACAAAGAGCTACAGAGACAGAAGAGAACAGATATTCACAGTTAGGTTGTACAAACTTAGTGGAGTTCATTTTCTATCTTATTAGTGGCCGTGGTAAGTTACCCTGTCGTAGCTATATGCCTTGCATAACTTTTCAGGTCACGGCCGCTGAACAGGCAAGCGGAAGTCGCACCTTTGAAGCAACGCCCACAGATTAACCTCAAGCCAATTAAAGACTCATAAACATTGAACTTATATGTATTGATGACCTTGTACCATACAATGTAGATTCAATTCATAATGATATTCATATGCAACCAATGTTGTATCATACTAGTCATGCTTTGATAAGTCTTGTAAATCATAAGCATATCTTGTTGATAAGATTTCATCAGTTCTGTCAAAGGTCTGAGTTAGTTTTGGGTGCGTACTCCATGCTTCCACTGCAAGTTGTCTCATGCAATCTGCCCATTGGCGACGTAGACACTATCGGGTTAAGGGGTTTGCCTTTGCTGCTTGCTCTGCGCTGCGCACTTAGAGTCTGATTTTGTTCGAGGCAGGAAAGTGTATCTTGACACCTGGTCCTTTGTGCACTGGCGAAGGCAGCATTTTGCTTCACCAGAAACTTGTCTAGCCTCGAAGACCACACCCCAGCACGTGGAAGTTATGCCTGCATGAACAGTAACTGATTTTGTTCTTACTTGAAAATCCATTTTCCAATAGTCAAGCCACTAAAAGAATACAATACAATGCTTTATCTGCTAGAGCTCTGGTACAATAGAGCATTTTCAATGGAGTGTACTTTGGAAAGGCGGCTTGGCTTGATAAGCAGAATACTTTGGTTTAGCAATCCTTACCCGTCTCGGAAATTTGATTGCTTACCCTGTCGCGAAGAGAATAAGATGTAAGTCTTGTGCTGGTATATCCATGATCAAGTGTATATATGCGTACAAGTGTTGTGTGTTGCTAAAGAATAGCACAATAAGTTAAACAAAACATTCAACAAACAAAGAAATACTATAACTGCTAGCATTCCAATTGGAATTTCAGTCAGACTAGCTCGCTTGCCATATAGCACATCACTAGTCAATATTATCATTCCAGCTTGTTGAGGGGAAAAAAAATTGTAGTTTCCATGTATTAATTGTTGTTGTTTTTTGTTTCTGTTTTCCACAGAGTGTTGTTGTTGGTGGCAAGAGGGAGTGTCGCTATGTGTGGAGTGGTGTGGATGTGGAGTATGTGTACTCACAGCTCTACCAACACTTCTCCTCTTCACCTCACAACCTCACCAACTCACACAGCACACCTGCCACACTCAATATTGGATCTCCACTCATGGAACAGGTAAAGGGTCCACCTGGAGCATAAGCATTTGTGTTATCGTGAATGATATGGCACATACTTGTAATCTTTCATCCATGTTTGTTTGCAACTTGTGTTGCCATCTTAGATGGTGTCAGAGGCACATACTTCAGGGTCTGAAGGGTCAGAGGTCAATCCTGAAGTCCTTAAACTCGTAGAGTATCTGTGGGAGGAGGCTAGCGGACAGCTTGAAAGTGTGCTCTCTGTTCCCGTGACAACTATCAAGGCAGACCAAGTGGACAAGGCAGAGGCAGCTTTGCTAACTATCAAGAGGCTAATACAGGAAGGGACGAGCGAGAACCTCAGTAAGAAACACTTGGTTTGCAATATTTTGGGTAGATTGGACAGATAAACTATCTAAGACTACCATGTCTCATTTCACGTGTTAGTTTCAGAATCATGTGTTAGTTTCATAACCATGTGTTAGTTTAAGAATCATGCGTTAGTTTCAGAATCATATGCTAGTTTCAGAATCACGTGTTATGTATTTCCACTCACTTATGTGTTCCACAGAGTCTGATATCAGTAAACACTCGTCAGAGTTCTACTCGTGTCTGCCGCACTCCAAGGAGAGCGCTCAGAGCAACCCCATCAACAGCATGAAGGTGATCAGTCAGAAACAGGACTTGTGTCAGCTGGTGAGGGACATGGTGGCTGTGAGCGAGGCCACCAACTGGTCCATGCAGAGCGGACCAGTAGCCAAGTACCGGTCCCTGCGCTGCCACATAGACAGCTTGGACCCACAATCAGAGGAGTTCTTGGACGTAGAGAAACACATGCTAGAAACTGCAGACCAGTGAGTCAGTTTTACAGAATTCTCTTAATTAGAGAAGGGTGGAGTACAGTGAGTATTTATTTTCCCTTGTATTCAGTCTAATCTGCAGCAAGGACGTCCATGTGAGAGGTGTATACTGTGTTAGTCGACCAGTAGAACTCAGTCACTTCACACACAACATAGGCAACAGACAGCTCCTCTTCCACTCCTCTCGAGTACAGAACTTTGTGGGAATCCTGTCCAGGTGAGTCTTCAGGTGAAAAGCTACAGCATTACATGTACAAACTCTCAATCCTTCAAAGTTTCTCTATAATGCTTCAAGTCTTAATTAAAAACAGAGGAATTGTTGGGCGATTCTCTGTAGGACGTGTGTATATGTGTATAAATGTGTTAGGAGGACTACTTGTGATCTCAATTGGGTGTTCTAATTATAAAACTGCACACTTCACATATTTGTTCAAATATTTCTTATCTTTGTAGAGGTCTTCTGCTGCCCAAGATTGTAGTGGATGACCATGGAGGAACCAGGAGCGACCCAGGCATGCTTGGCTCTGGCATCTACTTTGCTGGCTCCTCCAGGTATGCATGTATTTATTAAATGAGTACAGTGCTTCCAACTTAAAGAGTGGATTTTTTGAAACTACCGTATAGAACCTCACTAAAGTCATTTAACATACACATACCTTTTCTTCATCATCCCAATAGTGTTTCCAATAGTAAAACTGCCTGTTTAGAGAATGGAAAACGGAGAACAGCACTTTTCTCATTCACTCTAATACATTTTACGACATTTTTTTAAGCTGTTAGACTGGACTTTCCCTAACTGCAAGCGGCTGTATCGATTCTCAGCGTTCTATATACTAGCAGCAGTAAGCCAAGGTGAAATCAGTCAAATTGTTGGCTGATATTACTAACTTGGAGCCAAGCCTATCCAAGAGGTCCTCTTTTTCAAGAGCTGAAGGTAAGTTAAAGGAGTTTAACACTCCCAAGACTCCCTGCATTCGGTATTCTGACAACATCAGGGCGATGCAGTTGGAGTCCTACGGGTTGTGCGGCTCCAGACAACAGCTAAAACGCTGGAAGTAGCGCAGTAAAACTTGATCCCATGGGCCTAAGATACAACCGTAGCTAAAGCAGCCACATCCATGCAACAATTAGCGGTAAACTGGCGCCTCTCTCGTGCATTTGACACATACATGCGCTGTTTTGTGACGTCACGTTTATGTGTACTAAAGGCCCACAATCCGCTCTAAACGTCATCATTTGATGACCCTTACCATGCATAAACATTTTTTGATGAAAAACAGCCACAACTCACTTCATTTTCAAGATATAGCTACCAAAATATACATAATAATTTTTAAGGCAATTTTACATCATGTGTCAAATTTATAGAGATATAATTCCATAAATTCAAAAATCCTGGCTTAAACAGTTTTTTCCTAAATTTAAAATATTTTGAGATTCAAAGTTCGTGTGCCCACAAAATCAGGCTCATATGAAACTTTAGGTATTAAAGTATTAGTATACCAAGTTATAGAGATAAGGACAAATAATTTCTCTTTTTTCAGCTTAAACACTTCCAAATTCACTGTCTTGAAGCTCCCAGTTCCATCACCTATAACCACAAAATAACCACAAACCCACAAAATGGTCCTGTCTGTATGTTAATATGACATTAATGTATAATACTACAAATTTTTAGCTTTCTATTACACATACTTGAGAAATTATAGCAGAATTAGCAACCTTAACCAAAAAGCTAAAAAAATCCATTCTTTAAGCTGGAAGCACTGTATCTTTTGTGATTATATTTTCTTCTTTTTTCATTTATGATTTATTCATTTCATATTTTTCAGTTTATCTTGCGAGTATTCTAGTCAGGGAAAGACAGGAAGAAGAACTCGACTCATGCTCGTGAATGAAGTAGCACTAGGCAATGTCAAGGTCAGAGTATGAGTGTATAGTAGGAGGAATTGACGAAGGACCACATGTAGTTATAGTGCCACGGGAACACCAAACAACTAGCTAGACTAGCCTAGCTTACTATTAGAACTCTAAGCAGTTAAACAGTTATGAACAGTTTATTACTACTAGAACTGCTAGAAAAATGGGTAAAATAAAGTGATGAAATAAACAAAATTCCGTGAAAGTGCGTGTGTGAATGATATCAATCTGTTTAAGTGTAAGTTTGTTGCTACAGGGGTCTGAGCCTTGTTCAGCACTGGCCTGTACATCCTCCTGGGGCGTGGCAACAGTTTCATCATGAACAAGTAAAACTAGACGATTAGTAGCCCTTCTTTAAGTCTTCCCATTGACTATTGGGTCAACAGCACGAAGCAGTTTGTCATTCCCAGGATAAACTCGTACTATCCTTCCCAGTGGCCATGAATGTTTATAGAGAATTTCATCTTTTAGGAGTACTTTGTCTCCAGGAACAAAATTCCTAGTTTTTTCACTCTACTTTGAACAAGATTTAAGGGATTGTAAATATCTTGACAGCCACAAGGACCAAATATCTGCAGAGAGCCGCTTCACTAAATTCCACCGACGTAAACCGTCCATGCATGTCTTGGAATTAGTTTCAGATGGATTAGATTTCAGGGGATGTTTGAATAATGCCGTGAGAGCAGTGGGACCATTAGGATCAGTACTGTCTATTGGTAGTATTTGCTGGCTGTTGAGAATTGCCTCTACATCGATGAGAATGATAGTGAGTTGCTCATAGTATAGTAAATGAGGAGAAAGGAATTTACAAAGCTGGGTCTTCATTATGTGAACTCCAGCCTCCCATAATCCTCCAACATTTGGAGCATATAGTGGTGAGAAGCTCCAACAAATTTGCTCCTTGGCACAGGAGCAAATGGAACCAAGGGTGGCACCCTAGGTTTGCTTGTTCTCTAGAAATTTGTAGAACTCCTTTAATTCTCTATTGGCTCCTTGGAAAGTCGTCCCATTGTCTGATCTGACACTCTCAGGAATTCCTCTCCTCCCAACAAAATGAGAGAATGCAGCCAAGAATGCGACAGTAGAGAGATCAGAACACAACTCTAAATGTATTGCTCCAGTTACCATGCACACAAAGAGACATATGTAAGCCTTTACTTTGATAGGACGATGTGTATAACCTTGGCATAGAGAAACAGGACGTGCATAGTCGAATCCAATATGTAGAAATGGAGAAGCTGGAGTAGTTCTAATAAGAGGAAGTATGCCCATTCTTTGTGGCTGAGTTTTAGCGTATGCCTTCTGGCAAGTACCACAAGACTGATAGAGACCTTTTATATATTGTTTCACATTAACAATGTGGTATGTTTTTGCGATCACAGACAGTGTAACTGAAGGCCCAGCATGAGCAAGGTCTTGATGGAGAGTGTGTAGTAAAAGGCAAGTGATATAAGACTTGGCACTCAGGAGTATACAAAATTTGGGAACAGACGGTTGAAGTGTGTCTCTCACTCTCCCAGAGATGCGTAGTAGACTGTCAGTTCCAATTTTTACATCTAACTTGCTGAGTGGAGAAGATCGCAGGTATCGATTTCCCTTGGCTGATCAAATCAATGAACTCTTTATGTGTTTCCTCTCGAGAGGCGAAGGAGTTTTAATTCTTATAGTCATGAGTTCAGTGGTTGATAAAAATGGAGTTATCAACTCCATTGTGAAAAAATTGGAGACACCAGGTTAGTATTCTGTGAAAGTGGTGGAATGAAGAGTAGCGAGAAAATAATGGATCAAGAGGTGAAAAAACGCATACAGGAATTGGTTTTAGGTCAGGAAGATCCTTAGGTAAAGTTCCAATAGGTAGAACAGGCCAATTTTCCTGAGATTCATGTAACCACTGAGGACCTTGCCATCACAGTGTAGAGGAGAGTAAAAATTCGAACAGTCTAGTGTAGATCACAGGAGAAGGATATTTACATAGTGTGGTGTTCCTCTAGGAGTACACAGAGAAGATGCAAGAGTTGACTTGGCCACCTTCTTATGAATTTTGTCCTGTATATACTAGTGGTGTGCGAGCTAGCCTAACTTTAAAGGCAGAGCTAACTATGAGCTACAGCCTTTGGCATAATATCAATAATTGTTGAAATTGTGATGTCCTAACTTGACTTTACACACTCACTGACGACGAAGAAATATAGTGCTGTTGGATCTGCTATGCTTATATAAAACAAACAAAAAGCTCAGACATTTAAGTCTGCTTGAATAATAGCTTGGACCCGCAACTCACAGTTTGGCAGATCCTTATCTTTGTTTTGTCAAGACACTTTACCAACTTATGTAAGTAGTGGCGAGGGCAAAAAAGGGTCGCACGTACCATATTAAATAAACAAAATGATAAATAATAAACACCACAGAATCTCGATTGTGTAACCCCTGTAAGTATCTGGGTCGCTTCGCTCGCTCACCAACTAATTTAGCACAGTCTAGCATAGATCACAGGAGAAAGCTATTTACATAGTGTGGTGTTCCTCTAGGAGTACACAGAGAAGATGCAAGAGTTGACTTCTCCACCTGAAGGCTATGACAGTGTCAAAGGAGTTGGAGGCTCTGAAGTGACAGACTCTTTCTTCAAGGTTAGGACTTGAGAGAGGGTATTGTGTGGTGTATGTATGTGTATGAGTTTGTTTGTGTTTGTAGTCAGATGAGTATACAGTATACACTCCACACCAGCAGTGCATCAAGTACCTGGTGGAGTTCACCTTGGAGGGAGATGAAGAACCTAGAGACATTGATGAGAAAGACATTGATAAGGAGGCTTCACCAGAGACTAGGGATGAGACTTCTATACCCGACAAAGGTAAAGTGCGGATAATAGGGATGTGCTCAGGTCTGAAAGGACTTTCTCAAAGTGCTAATCCTCAGTATAGTCTATCCCTGGGAAAAAAAGGACCAGTACCCACTTTCAGGCCAACTGGATGTTATTACATCAATGTACACACAAATTAAATTTAATTAGCATGTTGTAGTCTGAGAGGAGAAGAAATCATTAAGGAAGAGTGAAAGGAAAGTTAAACAAATTTAGAGGAGGGAAAGTCTTTGATTGGGGACTTGAAACTTATTTGTTGTGGCTCCAACACTTGACCGCTACACTATCTCTCTATAATGTTACCATCAACTTTTTAAGTTCAAGCATTTGACTAACTTTTATCACAAAAATACGGTTAACAATGAAAGATCTAGTACATCAAAGGTACTTGAGTATGCCAGGTTGAACCAGTAGTGAGTGTATGACACCCACTGCCATTCAGGTCTTAGTGTCATCACAACAATATGGTATAACCACAATAGCTAGCCAACATCAACTTGTGTCTGTGTAGTCTGTGTGTGTGGTGTGCATGTGTATGTGTTTGTGTGGGTTCTTGTAGATACAACCACTAGCTATAGCAGGTGCTTATGATTGGATACTAGATAATGTTTCTTTCTTTTATTATTGACTTTCCCCTTTTTTCAGTGAGTCTGGATGACGTGAAGGACATAGCAGACCCTCTGCAGAAAGTGGAGGCGGGGCTGAAGGTGGGAGGTGCAGAAGTGCCCCTGGAGAGTGTGCATGTTTGTGCCCAGCTGTTGGACCTGGCAGCTCGTGTGGTTGTCCTGCAGGCCTACAAGAACAAGAGTCGCATGCCCATAGAGGCCAAGTATGTGTTTCCCCTGGACGACATGGCCGCTGTGTGTGGGTTTGAGGCCTTCATCAATGGCAAGCATATTGTGGGGGAGGTGAAGGAGAAGGAGCAGGCACACAGAGAGTACAAGGAGGCCATCTCTAAAGGACATGGAGCCTACCTCATGGATGAAGAGACACCTGTGAGTCAGTGGATATTATATATATATATATATATGTATGTATGTATATGCAGTACTTATTGCATGAGTCAGAGTATGATATGGTGAAATATTTCAAGAGCAGGCTAATTTATTTTTACAGAGCCAGAGGCTGAGTGAATATAAAGCTTGAGAATGAAATATCTCTGCAATATCACTCTGAAGAGTATAATGAGTGGTTCATTCCATACTAGATACCTTCACAGCTGGTAGGTAACTCAAGGGCCTAAAGTAAAAGGCTCCCCCCCCCCCCCCCCCCCCCCCCCACACACACACCACACACACCGCTGTATGTTAGCATCTTGCTCTAACCGTTTCGTAGGGCTACACCCAAGAGAGTACTTACAAGTTACAAGTTCCTTTAGAATTATACCAATTCTTTTTGTAACAAGGTGAATACTTGCCCAGGGTTGAGGGGACAAATGTGTGTGTGTGTGTGTGGTGTGGTGTTGGGGGGGGGGGGAGGGAGGGGAGAGGGATGGTTGTAAGGCACCTCATAGCTGGGGATGAGCAATGCAAGGACCAGCTCTATCTATTTATTTAGATTGAGCAGTACAACCAGAAATCACAGCTTGCTATGCTTAGTACAAGCTAGATTGGCTACTGATAGATAAAATAGATAAACTATGCCTGCTATGAAGGCTGAGCTAAAGAGATAGATTAAGCATAGATAATACTGAGCTTGCAGGTTTCAGATTTTTCAACAAAATGGGAATGAATATAAAGCAGAGAAAAAGAGTGATAAATATCATTGGGTTTTAGTGGGTGGTGCCTGCATACAGAACTCAGACAGTGAGGAGACTGGGCAGGGCCAAACAATCAATAGCTACACAAACAAACCAATTGGCAAGTTCAAAGTTTATGCATTATTGGATGCCGCGTTATCTTGCACACATAGGGTCTGGGTAGGACCGGACAACTTCATCGTACTGTTCAAATTTACTATGAGTTCAGTGTCTTACTCAATGTGACTATGAGACAACAGTGTATCATCTATCTGTTCCCTAGTGGAATAGGCTCTCATAGTTAATTAAAAATTTAAGCTTATTTATAGGATGTAGATGAACTATGAAGTGACATTTAACTAGGCTAGCTTGCTTGCGGTTTGTGCTGAAGAATCATACTAATAACAGCAATAGATTCAGGTCAGTCAGCCAAGTGAAACAAGACTTTTGTGGTGACTGGAGTGAGTGGAGTAGTCCGGTTAAGGAGACAACCCAGCCTGAAGTCACCAGTATTGTCTGCCTAGCAGAGATGATAAAGTGTAAGCCGCCAGGTGAGGTTTGCTGCCACCAGAATCAAATCTCCTTCCCCAGCAAGGATTAGATTGCTTCAGCTAACTAGGGTGTAGAAACTTCTAGTTGTAGTTCTGATTACAGTTTTAAGTGTAATTTCGAAATGAAGAAAGAATAGACTGACTCAGACACTGCAAGGCAGCCACATACAGGCCCGTAGCCAGATGTTCACATTGGGGGGTTCGGATTTTAAGACGCAAAAAGTCACACCTACTTTTTTTCCTTGTTAATTCTCTACAATACTAAAAAACAAAATATAAGTGCACTAAAGATTACAATTTGTTTTAGGTATTCTACACTTCAAAACTACAATTCATTAAACACTGTTGATATTCGAGAGAAAAGCAGTATTATTCTCGTGTAACCAGGCTTCTAACCACTATGGTGAGCTGTATATAAACAGTGCAACATTAGTAGCCTTATTCGTACTATAATTTATTATAGTACAGCGTGTAAACTGCCCGTTCAAAATGTATTGGAAAAATCACTATAACTAAGTGAAATAGCAACGGACAAAGTGAAATGCCGCGGTAGCTTAATAAGAGTAAGTGCGCAAGCATGCAGCTCTAGCCTTGGGATTGTACAGTTGTAGTTTCTAGTTGGAGACAACGTTATTCTTTAGCGCAGAAGCTATACCCCTGTTAGACAGAGATTTTTCAACAGATAAGGAGGAGCAATCGATTAAAGCAAAGTTCAAGAGAAAGTTTATCCTGAAATACAGAGATAGTGACTGTACTATACATAGTAGCCACACTGTAAATGATCTTCAGCTTACAGTAGTCTCGTGCAGTTTTTATAAAGCTGGCCTACTATTAGCGTGTGATAGCACAGGTAACCGTGCAAATCGGAGTGCTATTTCAATAGCTTTGCAAGTGCTACTGATCCTTAATAGAACAGGTTACCCGTGCTATCACTCGCTAATAGTAGGCCAGCTTTTTTTTATAATCATTTGCAGTGTATAGCTACACTAGATAGTGCACCTGTATATTTGAGGTTTAGCTTTCTCAGATATTTCCCGATGGCTCCCTTTCTAATCTGTTGAAAAAAAATTCTGTTGCTTGTGCTATTAATATCGAATCGCACACTTACCGGAGCTACATACTCGGCATACTCTTACCAATTAATAAGTGCATTACATTACGCTTTATAAAGAATAGATGTAACGTAGCAAGCTTTACTCATGCCAATGTGAAAGCGAAATTTTGTATCTAAGGAGCTGAATGTTTATTAGGTCACTTGGACTCAGACTAGGCCAGAAACAGCAGAGAATTCAAGCGCAGGTTCAGCACGATTGAACCGATGATGATATTCCAGAAGTTATATGTGGGGTGTGATTAAAATATTTACTTCCGGTCACTCTAAAGGGGGGTTCGACCGAACCCCTCGAACCCCCCCTGGCTACGGGTGTGACATATATACAAAACTGTCTGCAGAGTGTCTGAGTCTTAGCAAAAATAATCAACTTAATTAAGGTGAATCATAATTAAACTAATTGGAACATGAATACAAGTAATGAATGTTAATTAAAAATTGAATGAGTGAAAAGGTGAAAATGGATTTTTACAAGTTGGGAAATGTCAAGTTAATTACATTAATCTGAAAAAGTGAAAATGGTTTGTACAAGTAAGAACAGTGGAGGAACATAAACTAACACACAGTTATACACAAACAAGTAAATGCAACGAAAGTACAAATGTATACATTGTTGTGTGTGTTCCCTGCTGTGTGGTGGAGAGAATCACCACAACTTATTTGAGAAAATTGTCAGTATATTTATATTATTAGTAGTGCCTGATATACAGGCTCATATTTTACACACTGATATATAGTGTCTCGCTTTACTTGGCTCACTTGCTAAGAATATTTTTTTTGAATGTTTTGAATATAAAATGTATTTAGCTATTAGGATGTGTTTACATTGGTAATTTACCACTTGGAGCCAGTATTGTTATAGTATAATATATTTGTAGGATGTGTTTACAGTTAGTGTTGGTAACTTACCACCTGGAGCCAGTGTCCTTATTAAAATTACATATGTGGCTGAACTGAGTGTGGAAGGAGATCACATAGTGTTCAGGTTACCTGGGTCTGTGGCGCCATGGAAACAGGACACTGCCTTAGACCAGACTACTCAAACCACTGTAGAGAAAATCAAAGTCAAGAAACAAAGGTACATGTGTCTGTTTGTCTGTCTGTCTGTCTGTCTATCTGTCTGTCTGTCTTTCTGTCTGTCTGTCTGTCTGTCTTTCTATTTGTCTGTCTGTCTGTCTGTCTGCCTGTCTGCCTGTCTCTCTGTCTGTCCTGTCCTGTCCTGTCCTGTCTTTCTGTCTGTCTGTCTGTCTGCCTGCCTGTCTGTCCTGTCTTTCTGTCTGTCTGTCTGTCTGTCCGTCTATCTGTCTATCTATCTGTCTGTCTGTCTATCAATATTTATCTATTTATTTATCTTGTATATTAATTAGTGATGACTTGTCAGTACAAGTGTTTGTTGAGATGCCATTTGACATAAAGTCTATTGAGTGTCCCACTCACAAGATAAAGATGAAGGTGAGTGAGTGTGTTCAGTATCTCTGGTGTACCAGTGAGAGTGGGAGGAGTCCTCTACCTGTTTTGTGATACTGTAGAAAACTGCCAGTAAGGCCACAGTGGAACTGTGTGCAGGCAGTGTTCTGGGGACTGGCTTTCAGCTGCACATCAGTCTGGCAGAGATCCATGTGCCTCGCATGTGGGTGGAGGAAGACGACCAGGGACACCATGTATGATGTGTAGTTGATATACAGTAATACCACCAAGTGGGTGTGTCTGTTTTATTATGGGATGGTTTGTCACTGTGTGTAGGCGTGTATGTTGACATTTTACCCGGAGTTTGAAGTAGATTGTATCTCAGAGAATGAGGTAGTCTTCTTACTGGATCTCTCCAACTCCATGAAGGTAAGGCATCAGTAGATCAGTTAGTCAGGCACTCTGTTCAAATATAACTGTATTTCTGTACTCTGAAGAATGTTAATTAATAATTTTAATTTCAGGGAGAAGCTTTAACAAATGCCAAGAAGGTTCTTCTCCTTCTCCTTCATCACTTGCCTCTGAAATGTCGCTTTAATGTACTCACATTTGGAGCAAGTAAGGAATCTAAATAATGTGCTTGTGTGTCAGTAACGACGACGATGGTGTGTATTCATGAATAATTCATGAGCTTAGTGAGTTTTGGTAAAGCATCGTCATTTCATGGCAGGACAAGTGTTGTCACATTCAGTAGAAAGTGATGGTTATTTCTAAAAGCGGGTGCAATAGACGATGGAAGGCGGTATAGGTTTCAAAAAGGAAGGCGAAAGTACGAAAGAGAAGGCAAAAGGTGATTAATCATAACTGAAAAGCGGGTGGAATCGGCAAGGTAAGGCGGAATAGGTTTAAAATGGATGGGAAGAGAAGGCAAAAAGACGATCGATTAATTGTAACTAAAAAGCGGGTGAAATTAACGAGTACAGGTGGGGGTTAGTTTTCAAAGGAAAGGCGAAAGTACGAAATAGGAGACAAAAGTTTGTCAAAGTAGGACAAAAGTTCAGAGGCAGGAGAGATAGACAAAGAAAGGGGACTGCATGACTCAAGAAGAAGAGCTGAAGAAAGGAGAGGTGGGGTATAAGAAAAGCTCAGATATTTCACAAAAAAGAGAGCAGGAGAGGGAAACTTATGTAACATTAACCAATGGTAGAGAATGATAACTGAGCAAGATAACTTGTGCTACTGCATTCTTACTTTGCAATTATGTCAAGAGCCACTATGTGGCGGGGTACTTGCTAGTTTCTAATATTGTTGTTGTTGTTTTATTTGATGTTGTTTGTTGTTGTTTTGCAGCACATGATGCTGTGTTTCCCTCCAGTGTTCCCAAGACAAAGGACACACTCAATACTGCACAGCAGTTTGTCCTGGTATGTTGTTTTAATGCAATACATTCTCCCAGTACTAGTGGACTAGTCCATTCAATGTAGAAATGCTCGGCTACCATGGGAACAACAGATGTGTGGAAACCCTTGCACTCGTTGTTTCTGTTGTCAGGCCACACCCAAAAGGTGGGTGTGTCAGATATGTCCACTCTTCCTCCTTGCTCCATCTTCTTGATATCAGACGGTCACATGTCTGAAGAGTCTTCCACCATTGCAGCTATCCAGCGCGGGATAAAGCAGTCCAGACTGTTCACACTGGGAGTCGAGTAAGAGTAAAGACCCCTTACCATGTTTTGTATCATCTCTCTGGCTTGTGTGTATTTCAGTTCTGCAGCCAACAAACATTTTCTTCGCCTCATGGCACATGTAGGAGCAGGGTGGGCGGAGTTCTTTGACCCCAAGACCAAGTCCAAGTGGGAGCGCAAAGTCAAGTCTCAGCTAGACAAGGCCTTCCAACCTGCTCTCTCCTCAGTCTGTGTCCAGTGGCAGCAGTTTGATGACAACGCCCCCAAACCTATACAGGTGAGAGTCTAGAGAGGGGGTGTGTCCAAATTGGCAGTGCATGTGTGTGTTTGTGCAGGCTCCAGTAGAACTGGTGTCCTTGTTCAATGGCAGTCGTCAGGTAGTGTACGGGTTTGTCCCTCACTGTAAGCAGGCAAGTCTGAAGGCCAGGATAGGTTGCAAGCAAGTGGAGACCATAGTGTCCACCTCAGACCTGGCCATGACCAAAGGAAAGGTACAAGTTACAGTATCTTATCTCTACTGGACCATCCAGTCACTGTAGTGTACATACACACACACACTCATGTGTATTAGATGTTGCATCAACTCACTGCTAGGGCACTCATTAGAGACTGGACTGAGGGCTCTCTGGACAGCAACAGGATGGAACATGAAGTATGTTCACTTATGATAGACTGACGTATATACATATATAATACTATTGTAGTGAGATTACTCGCTTAATTTTGAGATGTCTATTGTATTGTGAATTAAATTTTGAGCAAAATATCTTAATTTTATATATAATTTTATTTAATACTATTGTTATTATTACATACACTCTTCTGTCAGTAATGATGGCGACGGTGTGTGCTGAGCTGGATTGGTAAAGCATTGTCGGTGCATGGTGTATGTATGGGTCGAGAAAAAGTGAGAAAAGGCGCTGGTGACAGTGTGTGTTCATCAATAATCAACTGTATCTGGTTAGGTAAAGAATCATCAGTACCAACGGTACCAACTCATGTGTGCTTGTGTTCATGAATATCGAATACAGGTACACATGTAGGTAAGTGGTAGAGGATAATCATGGCACATTTGCATTCCTAACTTACAAAAGTTAGTATATCAAGTGCCACTGTGTGATTGGGTATGTAGTGGTATCATAATCTACCTGGTAAGCACCATGAGTGGAGTATACCACTTGTTGCTGATAATAATGGCTTGTTCAAGATAAATATATTATAAAGAATAAAAAAAAAAGAAAAAAAAGTAGCATTTGGGTGTGAATCCACCATCACTATCTTTCTGAACTGATCTTCACTCACTGATGCCCCTCCCTTTGCGAAATATGAGGTTATGTATCGATGATCACTACCAATTTGTGTAGCAATTTTTTTACCTTGCACTTAAATTCGATACGAATGGGTGCTTACATGATAGACTATATATATATATAATATAGGATTGTCATACACAAAAATAAGTATCACAAATCCTATATGTGTGTGTGTATTTGTCTGTCCCAGATTGTGAAGAGAGACAGGAAGTCTTACATTATCAACATCAGTAAGGAGTACTCCATTGTGTTTCAGTTCACCAGCTTTGTGGCCATAGAAGAGAGACACAAGGTGAGGTCTTTACTGTAGACTGACTTATATGTCACTAGTATAAGTATATGTGTGTGTGCTCACAAATATGTCCATGTATGTGTTTATGCACTGTTGTTTATTTGTTTGTTTGTATGTTCATGTATAGGATGAGAAGTTTGAGCAGGACTATGGTCCATCCATAGAGGTGTTGGTGGACAAAGAAAGAGTAGATAAGTTAGACTACATGGGCTGGAGTCTGGACCAGGGAGCTGCTGACCCTAAAAAGGTAAGAAGTCAGGGTATGTCTGTCATTGCATGTTGATGCACCCAATGCTGTTGTATTAGTTTAAGAATTCTAACGATAGGGAGAATGTTTACACTGTGGGCCACTGGTATTATTTCTATACTATTGTGTGTCTGTGTGCACTGTTCAGGATTGGAGGAACCCTGAACAACCACCTTGTAAGAACTGTGCATGCATCAACTTAACTTTAACATTTATCATTATTAATTCTTTATCATTTATCCTTTAACATTCGTCCTTAACATTGTATCACCTTGTGCATCTATTTACCTGTATTACCCCATAACCATCTAACTTCCTGTATCACTTCCACTTGTTCTGCTCGAATGATTGATTAAAGACTGAATTTGGTTGTGTCTGTGTGAAGTGAAGTAGGTAGTTAGCTGAGCAGGACAGTCTGGTCCTTCGAGTGTAATACTGAGACTAACTCACGGTTTGGGACTTACACCCTGAACCTGTGTATGCACTGTGATACTAGCTAATACACTCTCCAGTATTTCTTAATTACTAGTAACTCATAATCTTTCAACAAGTAGTACTACTAGGTTGAATTTATTCTGTGTGTGACTTTTTGTTTGTTTATTGTGTGTGTTTTGTTGTTGTTGTTGTTGTTGTATTTTTAAGGATGATGAGGAGAAATTGATGGTTTTCATGAAGGAAGCTCTTTGTAGCACCCCTACTGTGGCAGAGAAAATCCATATCAGGGCTTTGGATGAAACTGAGGAAGTTTTGGGTATGTCAGAATTTAGAATTCAGGTGAGAAGTACCAAACTTTATGTCATGAATTCAAAAATATATCTTTTCTATAGCATGCATACCAGCTGCTAGAAGTATATAGCATAATGGGAAAGTTTAAAATAGCTAGAGAAATGGCTCAAGATTGGAGCTGCAAACTGTCAAATTCAGTTAATCTTGGGGCCATAAAAAAAAGAACAATTACGGAACTATTTGACTGCTTTGCACAAGAGTAAGATGATAATCATGATCAAAAAATCTTGATTAAGGAAATGATTTTTTATTGATAGGATGATTGTAAGGGAGCGAAAGGAGGAAGAAAGAAAGGTGATAGAAACACAAAGAGTACAAGAAGAAGAAAGAAAGTTGATAGGAAGACAAAAAAGACAGAAAGAGGAAGAGAGAAAGTGGATAGATATACAAAAAGGAAAGAGAGAAGAGATAAAGTCGGTAAAATTACAAAGAGCACGACAAGAAGAAGATAAAAAATTACACAAAAGACCAGAAGAAAAAAGGAAATTAATAGAAAGACAACATATACAGGACAAAAAAGAAGGAGAGGTCAGAGTAAAAGAAGAAATGAAGAAACCTGTTCAGCATCATCAAGTGGACGTATATGAAGCAGCAAAGAAGCATAGCCACCATTCACATAGGGTACAAGCACCATCTTAATAACATATAGAACCCCGGCCACTTTCTCCATTATTTTGTGAGCATGAGCTCCAGTAGACCATATTTCATAATTCTCCTAGCAAATAGTTAAAAGGTTCCATTTACATAGTGTCAATTAAATGCTGTTTAGTGTAGCTGTTATTGCATTATGATTTGTTGTTTCTTGAGCACCTTTAAACTCCATGTGTTCTAATTAACTGTAGGAGACTACTCCCATTTAATCACCTTTTGTAAGAATAATGTTTGTCACGAAGCACTCTGTGATACAATTTCAACTTGGCACTTGCAATGCTCAATTGTGACAGTTTAAATAAATCTCATTTACAGGAGAAGATTTAGTTTTTATTAAATGTCCAAGGATAATGAACACAAATCAAAATCCCTTCTCCCTTCCCCTCTCTCTCCCCACCTCCTCCCTCACCTCGCCCCTCAACTTTGATTCGTTCAGCACAACTTGTTTTAATTTAGGCACATGAAATTGAAAGGGATGCAAGAGAAGGAGTGGCAAAAGATGGAGTTAGTGCAAGTGGAGAAGTTGATAAGATGTGTAAGTTTTGGATATAACACTTACACTGCGTCAAACGTGTCTACTTATCATATTATATTTGGTTGCAGCAAGAGATGGAAAGAAATCATGTGACAATGGACCTAGAAAACAAAAGGGATTTTTGGTGGAAAAATTAAGTACCAATTCTCCAGCACCCCCTTTGTATTCTCCCACTTCTCCTGTGTATTCTCCCACTTCTCCTGTGTATTCTCCCACTTCTCCTGCGTATTCTCCCACTTCTCCTGCATATTCTCCCACTTCTCCTGCATATTCTCCCACTTCTCCTGCATATTCTCCCACTTCTCCTGCGTATTCTCCTGCTTCTCCTACACACTCTCCTACTTTTCCTGCGTATTCTCCCACTTTTCCTGCGTATTCTCCTACTTCTCCTGTGTATTCTCCCACTTCTCCTGTGTATTCTCCCACTTCTCCTGCGTATTCTCCCACTTCTCCTGCGTATTCTCCCACTTCTCCTGTGTATTCTCCCAATTCTCCTGCATATTCTCCCACTTCTCCTGCATATTCTCCCAATTCTCCTGCATATTCTCCCACTTCTCCTGCATATTCTCCCACTTCTCCTGCGTATTCTCCTGCTTCTCCTACACACTCTCCTACTTTTCCTGCGTATTCTCCCACTTTTCCTGCGTATTCTCCCAGTTCTCCAGCTTTTCCACCCATAACCCCTGCATATTTACCCACGTTTTCTTCATTTTCACAAGCAGCTTCTGCAATATCTTCTGCCAATAAATTTTCTCCAGTTGATTTTTCCTCAACAGATAGTTTCCTTATATCAGCATTCTCTAAAGTTCCTGAATTTGGAAAATTTAAAAAAGCACATATACCAGTACCTGAGGAACATCAGGAGCAGCCTCCTTTGCATGATCAGTTGCAACAATCACAGCAGCAGCAACAACAACAACAACAACAACAACAGCAACAGTTGTTAAGTCGTCAGTTGCAAATGGGGTGTCAGGATGGACTACAAGTGCAGCAAGCAGCGCAACAGCAACCACAAGAACACCAAATGCTTCGGCTGCAGCTAGAACGAGTACAACTTGCTTCACTATGTCGACCTCCATTTCGAAGTAGGTATCGTAGAACATTCAGTTGTGATGAAGGGTCAGGTAGCGATGATGAAGTATCTAATAGCTTTAGAGATTTCAGTTCCCAAGATGGGGAAAAAGCCCCTACTTTAATTACTCCATTAGTGTCAGAACATTTGAAGCGTAATAAAATTTTACTTGGAAATTCTAGTTCAGTGTTGTCTTCTGACATTGATAAATTCCAAAGAAATGGCAGGAAAGTTTATTCAAGACATCCATCTGGATCTTCATCTATTACAAAAGCTGAGTGTTTGGCTGTTCATTCTGAACCCAGCAATCTATCATTAGTCTCTTCAAAGATTTCAGATACCCAGCAACCTGCACTAGAAACACTTTCCCAAACTGAGAGTTATTATTTATCAGACTACTCTTCCACTGTATCAACATTATCAAGCCCAAGACATTGTAGCCACAGTCCAGAACCAAAACTGAAGGAAAAATTGCTATTCGAAGAAACTCTACAAACTCAGAGCATTTCAGTACGTTTTAATTGACAAATAAGTACCATTTTGCATACCAAGTACTGTATGCATGCTACAGGTAATATTCAATGCATGTTAGTAACTATGGCAAGGCATGCAAGCTTGTGGTAGTCACGGTTATAGCTTTAGTAGTGTGACAAACTTTATGAGGGGAAATATTTCATTAGCTACATGCGAGCTATTAATCCTGATACCACAGTTTTATATGCGATCATATGTAATGATATACATAATCTATTTCTGCAGTTCAATGATGTTTATATAGTACAAGTTGTCAAAAAAAATCATCCCATTCTTCCATTTCACACTTTGTTGTTCATTGTGCACAAAGCAGTTTAGTGGCTACTTGAGTTATTAAGAACATAATTGTTTTTCTTTAGACCACCCAAGATATATCAGTGGCAATGCCTGATTTAGATGATCTGTTTGCTGGTCAAAATAAGGTTGGTTGTCACATATTGGATATTACTTGTGCATGTGTAGCAGTACAACTAACATTTGTGAGAAATTCAATGATGAAACTTATTTACTTGGTCTAATTTCACTTTAATGTATCCGTATCCCATGAGGATTTCATAGTTGAATGAAATAAACAGGACATATTAGCTATATGATTTTTAACAGTTTAACTGTCATTTATATGAGTCATGCCACTGGTAACTGTGCTGTTCAGAATTAATAGCACCAGTAACGCCATTCAAATAGCACAATGTGAAGCCGAGTGCTATTTCAATGCTGTATGATTGCTATTAATCCCAAATAGCACAGGCTTCCAGTCCTATCTCTCGCTAATAGTAGGAAAATTTTTTTTTTAATAATTTGCACTGTAACTACTCAGTATGGTTCATACTAGTATCTCTAAACAGGATTAGCTAGATTCCTCCAGAAATTCGTTCTCAACCTATGGCTCCTCCAAATCTGTATAACTAATACCGTTTAAAATGGAACATCTGCATTTAGAATGACATAGTCTCCTACTAGAAACTTTTCTGACTGTATGTTTCCAAGGTACTGCACGCATGCATACTTACCAGTACTAGCTAGCTATTCCACTTAGCTACCGTGGTATTTCACTTAGTTACAGTGCTGTTTCACTTGTGCATTTTCAACTGAACAGCAATTTTCCCCTTTCATTTTTTGAATGGGCAATTTACGTGCTGTACATACTATTAGGCTAGCTTTAATTATACATCTTAAATTAAAATCATTAGTTAAGTGTAGATTAGTGTTGTTTTTGGTTAACTAAAATTAAAATTAATTTTAGTTACACCTAAAACATTAGTAAATTTGAAAAATTAAAACTAAAACTAGAATTGAAATTAGTACATTCGAAAAACTAAAATTGTAGTCTTTGCTAGTGAAAAACTAAAACTAAAATTAATGAAATATTTTTGTCAAAAAATTATAACTAAAACTAAAATGTAAATGTTGAACCAAAACAACATTAGTGTAGATGTGTTTGTTTACTTATTCCAAAATTGATAGATAGCCATTTTTGATTGTGCTGTGACCACCCCTGGTCGAATTGTCTTAGATTATATTTTCTTTCTTCTGCAGGATGGACCACCCCTGGTCGAATTGTCTTAGATTATATTTTCTTTCTTCTGCAGGATGGTTCCTGGCCCCTATCTTCTGTGACTCTAATTGGACTTGACTCTGACCACATTCTGGAGTTTTTGCATACAGCCGGAGTGAAGTCATTTGGTAATGCTGCTACGAACTTTTAACACTGAAGCATGAACAGTCTTGTATACAAATAGTTTATGAAGTTTTATAAAACATCTATATAATGTGTTGTTATAATGTGTTAGGTAAAAACAGTAACTAAAAGCTACTCTACAACAATACTTTTTGAAATTTCTTTTATTTTATTTTTTGAACTTATTTTTCATTTTTGTTATGAAATTTACTTATTTTTTTTTGTTTTTCTCAGGTCCCACCCTATACAACACTCTGGTGAAACTGATTGCTACTCTCTTGATTTTGAAGAAGTTGTCACTGCTCCAAGATAATTCCTTTCCAGTTGTCTTTAACCCTAAAATCTTTCTCAGTGACAATGTCCCCATCTCACCTCCTAAATACACAGAACATTTTAGAAAGGCCGTTCACTTTGCAGTTGTGACAGATCAGAAATATCCCAGTCTGTACTCCCAGCTGGAACTAGGACGCAACTGGGAGTCTGCAATTCAAAAACTAGAGACTGTCTAGCTATCAACTTATTTCAGATTATGTAACAAAATAATTTCTGATTGGACATCTGAACTTTGTTCAGGTTTCAATTTTAACTCTATTTATGTTTAATGGAAAGAAAACACTGAGTGATAAGTAATACTCTAAACAATCCAAGTCTGAGACTGCTTACTAGAGGCAGTCCGCTATTTAGAATTTACACAGCTACATGAAAATCTGGTGGATTGTTGTTTTCGTCTGTATAATGAAGAAAACATGGAAAAAATCTAGCAACACTTAACCAAGCTCTTATAAAAATGATACTGAAGTAGCTACCTGAGAATTGAAATTATCAAGCAAGCATACATCATTGGGGAACATGGCCGGTTAACTGCAAGGGGTTAATTCCAGGTGGGAACTTCTATGGGTGGGTTAAGGATGCTGGGTGGGCGCAGGCGCACTAGGCCACACGGGTGAAAGAAGCCATTTGCAAGCTCTGGGAAACCAAACAGAAGCAGGGTAACTTTGAGCTTCCCACCCGCCCACACCTTACCCAGGAGAGGGAGGGGGGTATAAATTCTTAACCTTGCGGCAGTCAGTTCGCTGACTGTCGTTGATAACGTGGCTGTCGGGATTAATGAGGTGACCCGCCCCTTTAATTATCCCCAATTAGCACCTGTTAATTGGAGGAGGGGTTCTAGGCAGCCACCCTAGCCAAACCAACTCAGCAACTAGTGCTGCGGGAAATAAGTAAATTAATAGTGGTTACCAGTTCGTGGGTAAAGGTGGTAAGTAGAGTGAGAGCTGCAGGATTAAACAAACATAACACTGTTGCGTCTTCCGCAACGCCGCACTGTGCCAACGTCTGAGAGCTTGGATGGTGGAATCCTCTACTCCGGCTAATGCGGCAGTTGTCGCCACCCCAATCATGAAACTGTGGCCAGTATACTGGTGGTGTGCGACTCCTAAGCTGGACAGGATCGAGCGTATCTGCTTCACGAACCACGGCTTCAGGACTGGTTTAGTGTTGGGGCCCAGATAGAAGGCACCCTTTCTGTCCTCTCTTTGACCCAGGTAATCCAGCAGTGCCATCACTGGACACAACTTGTCACCAGTTGCCCCGATGACCACCTTGGCACCTGCTCCAAACTGGTCACACTTGGATTTTTTCAGATGTATCTGGACCATTGTGGGTGCCAGATGGCTGTTGATGGCTACGTCACCCCAAGAGAGGCACATCGATTTGTTGAAGTCTTGAGGCGTACTGCAGAGGAGTTCTCCCAAGCGAAAGAATCCGAAAAAGGCCGTGGCTGCCACAGCCCAGATTACCAGCTTGGCGGAATTCACCGAGCTCGCCAGTGCCTGCTTGATCTGCCTCAAGAGGCGGGGAGTGACTGGGAGACGAATGCGAGTTGGGGAACCTCTTGTGAGACGAAGCCTGCAGATGCAGGCTTGCACTCTTTTAAGCATTGGCATTGAGGACTGCTCCCTGGGGTCTGGGAGGCCCAGCGATATCTGCCAGTTCCTCAAGGCAGAGAGGTAGGACTTGATTGTCTGTGGGGACAACTGCTGATCAACAAGGAAGGCAGCGTAGGTGCACAATAGATCTTCTGTTAAGGGAAAGGGGGACATGATGTTACGTCGTGCAGAACTTGTGGAATCTGTGCATAGCTGACTGGTATGTCCAGGAGGGTGCTAGACCTGCCTGGAAATAGCGCCGAACTGACGGCGCCAGGTGGGAGATGTCCAGTCGGCTGACTGGTCCAGCAGGAGCTTGAGGAGGGGGAGGGACACCTTGGATGGGCAACGGTCGGCTCTGGGAACCTTCACAAGAAAAGAGTGTGCGTCATTGTGGGACAGGTCATCAGCCAGGTGGTATCTATTGTAAACTGGGTGCAAGTGAAGGTGTAGCTGGGCTAACTTGTCTGTGGGGAGCTCGAGCTGACCTGACACAGTGTCTATACGAATCCCCAGGAAGGTAATGCATGTTGAAGGCCCCTCGCGTTTGTGTGATGCTAGCAGCACCCCGAGAGAAACACACTCCCTGTCCACTATGGCAAGTGCGTCCTGGCATTGAGAGGTACCTGGGGCTCCCAGGATAATAAAGTCATCCAAGTAGTGGTCGATGAATTCTACTCCAGCTCTCGTCAGGTGCCATGCTAAGGCAGTGTTAAAGATTTTAGCTGCCGAGCATAGTCCGAATGGCAAGACAAGGTCCACATAGGTGCAGTTCTCCCAGCGAATGGCTTGATCCTGGGGGTGGACCAGGACCAAGGATGAGCCGATAGGCCGATTCTCGGTCTATTTTGGCTATGAGAGTGCCTTGACCAAGGCTGGTAATTCTGGACGCTATGTCATCCACTGTAGTGTAGCTCAGCGAGCACAGCTGGAGGTCTATCCCATCATTCACACTCAGGCCACTGGGAAACGACAGATCCGTGATCAGGCGCCACTTGCCAGTGTTGTGGCCTTTTGGTACTACCCCTATTCTATTGACCTGCAGAGGCGGCATGTGGGAGGTGTCAGATAGCGGACGTAGCAAGCGGCCCAGCGGCAACTCTTTACGGATGAAGTCATTGACTGCCTCAGGGTGGGCCGGTGCTGACTGTAGGTTGCTGCTAGCTGACTTCAGCAGCAACCCTCGACAGAAGCCTATCCGGACTCAGCCCGTCGGTAATGTACCGCCCCAGGGCCTGGTCCGGGTGAGCTGACAGCACCGTCTGCCAGGCTGTGATATTCAGTGGTGTGGTGACCACCGACAGGCCTGGCAGCTCCAAACTGGTAGGGTGTAGTGGACGACAGAAGTTCTCCCACTTCCAGCTTGCTGCATACTACAGTGTTGCTATCCGTGGCATCAGTGGCAGCAACGGCAGCCAATAATGACTGGGAGTCAGCAATATCACCTGAGTGCTTTGTCTCTGGCGTATTACTGCTGTCAACAGCTCCCAGAAAGAGACATCTGGCCTGGTCAACAACAAGAGGAACAGCAAACAAGACCCTATCATTAATCAGATCCTTGTTAGCTACGGCTACCCTCTGAGTAAACTGACGACCCTCGAACTCAAAGGGCACATCAGCACACTGTACTTCCACCGGTAACCCAGACACACCCTTCACACGTTCCATTTGATCTACCAATTGATGAGAGCAAACCAAGTGGCCCGGCACCAAAGTGATCACCAGTGTCAGGTACTATAGTACACACTGTTCATTCACCTTGCCACTCAGACACGCCCCCTCCTGCCCAGCTCTCGCCCAATTCACTGTTTTCAGGGTTTTACCAGGTTTTATGCCGGCTTCCTGCCCCTTACTATATTCTCCGGGCTTCCTGTTGTTTCTTCTCTGGGCAATCATAGGATTTATGGCCAGTTTTCAAACAATTATAACACTTGATGGGATCACCCACCTTCCGGCAGTGCCCCGTCGCCATTGGAAAACCATCTTACTAAGTTGCCTCCTAAGGTTCAGGACCAAGTAGTTGAGAATAGATAAGAGGGAGTTATGTGGAATTGAAACAGGCCCTTCTTACACGGGTGGGGCTAAGTCTGAGAGAATTGGAGATAGAGTTGTTCTCCTCTTCTAAGAAGTTCTACAAACATAGAGTTGAGAGGGCTAGACAGGTAGTGACCCTGGCTGAGAGAGTCAGCATGTTATGCCCCCGGTGGGAGGACTTAAAACTCTTCCTTGCTAAGGGTTTGTTCGCTCGAGACCTTCCTCCTTTTGAGGCGGGCATCTTGAATTCGGCAGGTGTCACTTCTCTTGCTAAGTTGGTAGATGTTGACTGTTTGCTTAAGGGGAATGGCAGAGAAAGGGATAGAGATAGAAGCAAGAGCAGTTCCTGGAGTTCTACTTCCAGGCCACAGATGTATTTTGCCAGGTCTCCGCCCTCCCGGTATGATGGGATATCCCTGACCACCTCCCTGGGACTCAACAAAAAACCCGGTTGCCTCTCTACCACTACCAAATGCCAGTTTTAAAGCATTAACTAAGCCTGCAAACTCTCCGCCTCTCTCAGGTTCTCTCCTTGGACCATCATCATGCCTATTCCTATCAACTACGTCACACTGCCTTGGCTCTCACCTCAACCTCTTCTTCCTCATCCTCAAAGTCCTTGCCTATGGCACCTTCCAGCGTTGGCAGAGAGAGCATCATCCTCTACACCCCCCTGGGCATAAGAGTAATTCTAGGGGTCGACCTCCGACGGTGGATCTAAAGGTACCTCCAATGAATCTGCCTGCTGTGCCCTTGCCTTAGACCTCATGGAGACATGGTTGCTCATGCCGACTTTCCAAGGAATGAAGTGAGACCTGCACAAAAAACAACAACACACAATAAATTTCACAACACGTCACAATACAATAATGTCTCTCTGGTCGGGGAACTCGTCAGCTGTGATAAACTCCGTTCCGTATTTTGCTTTTGCTGCGAGGGTCTTCCGATGTTGTTGTCGTCCAATCTCACCGCTGCCGCCAATTGTGGGGTTCACGACAAGCTTGACCGTTAAGAAGAAGCCTCCTGCCACAGTTAAGGTACCGCTGCCACCACTTCTCTTATAGTACTGCCCGATCTGGAGGTCTTACCCAGCCACCCGAACAGATGAGAAGAATTGTAATTTATGAAGAAGATTAATTCCTCACAAAATACAGGGAACACACAATAGGATAATTAAGTCCAAAAAAGGTGATCAAAACTAACAAAGATACGGCACTGGCTTTTATAGAAGACAGTGCTGCACACGAAAAACACAAGACACTTTGCACACGCACATAACCACAGATCACATTCCATAATAATAGACAACAATCAACAACATACAGGTTCCCATGCCTGTAACACTCACACACATACAAACATAAAAGTCACTGTCTCTAATGTTCTTTAATCTTCCTTGTCCTTGCTGCCGTCGTCTCCATCTATAGGGCTTGACCCCACACCTTTCATTTAAAAAGTTGAGAATTATAATTATATCTGCCTTCACTTGGTTGTCCTTCTCATGTGACTTTGCCCACATCTCCCCCTTGTCTGTCCTGTTGATGCTTTGAATCAGCATTAGGCGGCAGATCAAACCCTCTGCTTAGACAATCCGCTACAACGTTCCGGGATCCTTTGTGGTACTTCATCTCGAAGTCAAAATCAGTCAATATCATGGACCAATTCAGTAGACGCTTATTGTATTGCCAAGCTGTCATCAAAGTCTCCAGGGATTTATGGTCCGTCACCACTATGAATCTCTTTCCATAGAGATAGAAGGCAAAGTGGGTAATGGCTTCATAGAGTGCCAACCCTTCCAGTTTTTGAGCCGAGTATCTCTGCTGGGCTCCATGTAGTTGACGCGAGAAGAATGCCGCCGGCTTCTGTTCACCATCTGTCTCCACTAACAAGGACTGCTCCCAAACCAGCTGCGGACGCATCTGTCTCTAGCATAAAGAAATCATCATGACAAGGTATACACAAACAAATACAACAACACAACTCATCTGTTAACTTTGAAAATGTTTCCAACATCTGTGGAGTCCACTCCACTACCATGGTTGCAGATTTAGCTGTCGACAGAGTCAAGCGAGAAGACCACATGTGGAATCCAGGCATGAATTGCATCCAGGAAACTCCTTAGCTGTTTCCTCATCCTAGGCTGAGGAAGGCTCCTTAATGCCGACACCCTATGCTCTGAAATACACATCATTCCAATGCCAATCTTGTGACCCAAAAATTTGAGTACAGCCCGGCCAAATTCACTTCGTTCGGGCTTCACTTTTATTTCATCAATAATTTTAACTCTATTTGTTTAATGGAAGAAAACCCTGAGTTGATAAATAATACTCAAAAAATCCAAGTCAGAGACTGTGTACCAGAGGCAGTCTGCTGTTTAGAATTTACAAAGCTACATGAAAATCTGGTAGATGGTTGTTTTCATCAGCATAATAAAGAAATGTTGAAAGAACTATCAAAACTTAACCAAGCTCCTTAAATGATACTGAAGTAGCTACCTGTAAAAGTTGTTTATAAGTTATGAGATGTGTTTGTTGGTGTAGTTTATTTTTTTAAATTTATTTGCTGTTATTTAATATATATATGATTACAGGCTACTGCAATCTCAGCTGCAGACATTTATAAGTACCTACACACAACTACAGAAGCAGTAGCAACAACATTAACAAAACTACCAATTACCGCCAACAACAACAAACAAGACTCCTTTACACCGCGAAACAGTTCGGTAAAAGGTCGATGAAATTTCAAACACTAAACCCTTTACCCAAATAGAAATTTTCTTAATGGGGCGTGGCTCATATTCAAGAGAGCTTCTTCGGAGTTCTCCCCGGCAGCCCTGATGACGGTATTCGAGGGTTGCCAAGTTGCGCTGGAACTGGACTCTACAGTCCGTTTCAAAAAGAAGTTGGAATTGAAAAAGAAAGTCACTGATAATGGAGGAATAGTGTCTTTTATAGTCACCAATAAGGTGAGAGAGTTATCAAATTTAGCTAGTACAAGAGTTAGTTTTCGCGTTCTAGCTATGTTGTGCCTAAAGGTAGTTGAACCTATCTCTCTTTACCTTCTCTTCAACTATCCCACTGCCTCCAACTATTGGTCATTTCAAGCCTGCTGTCTTGATCCATATACATACGCTACCTTAGATGAGATTAGTATTGCTACAATGCATTGCTGCCGACAGCATATTTAGTGGTGAACAATGCAGAGAAGTGGTCATAGTTGTTGTTGTTGTAGACAACATATTTAGTGGTGAACAATGCAGAGAAGGCCCAGGATTCCTACAAGAGTCGCATGGCCCAGAAGTGGGGCATTCCTGTCGTCTCTACAGAATTCATCCACAAGTGTGTAGAGGCTGGCAAACTGGTGGAGGTAGACCCATACGTTGTAGTGGGTAAGACAGCCGCCAAGGAGTTCAACTCAGGAAAAATTATAGGTATGCTCAATATTGAGGTTTAGATGATCTATCTATTTGTAGTGTACCTGTGTAGTTACACATGTATGTGTATTAAATTATGTTAGGCCATACACTGTCAGAGTACTGCTATGGTTTGATCATTAGGTACTTCATTTACATGTTTGGTACAAGTTTCTGTGCTTTACATCTGTTTTATTTTAAAGCACAATTTATATTGAAGTTAAATTTGTTTCTGCATGCAGCAAGTGATTGTCCGTTGTTATACCAACTCGTACATCTTTATATTCTACGTAATGTCTAACATGTAGCTTCCACTCAAGATAAAGCCAATGCCAACAAGAGGATGAAGAAGCTTAGATCAACCATCAACATGAACCAACTCAAGTAAGATGGCTGCTGCTTAAGGAGGCAATATATTTCACTTTAAGCTTATCCTATTACTTTACGCACAGAATTTGTGTATGGCCCCATAAGCAGACTGATGCTCCTTCATTTCCAGAAGACAACTATGTCATTGCCAGACATTCCTTCTTGCAGGTTAGGAGGTGTGAATTGAAAATGTGGTATTTATATAACAATATCTTACAGAAAACAGACTCCAAGACACAGAAGACTTCCTTTGCTTGTCTGGAGATTCATGTAGTCCCAGAGAGTGAGGATACTCAAGCTCCTCGATACAGAGTCTTCTCCCACACAGGGACTCTGGAGGGAAAACAGGTGAGGACGAATAATATGTTAGCTGTAACTAGCAACTGCAAGTAAATGATTGCATAGTGTTAAAAGAGAGATATTAATTGATATTAATTGATGGTGCAAATTAAAAGAACTAAAGACTATGTTATAAATATTATCATTCCAGCTTGCTGAGAGAAATAAAAAAAATTGTAGCTTCCATGTATTAATTGTTGTTGTTTTTTGTTTCTGTTTTCCACAGAGTGTTGTTGTTGGTCGCAAGAGGGAGTGTCGCTATGTGTGGAGTGGTGTGGATGTGGAGTATGTGTACTCACAGCTCTACCAACACTTCTCCTCTTCACCTCACAACCTCACCAACTCACACAGCACACCTGCCACACTCAATATTGGATCTCCACTCATGGAACAGGTAAAGGGTCCACCTGGAGCATAAGCATTTGTGTTATCGTGAATGATAGGGCATATACTTGTAATCTTTCATCCATGTTTGTTTGCAACTTGTGTTGCCATCTTAGATGGTCTCAGAGGCACATACTTCAGGGTCTGAAGGGTCAGAGGTCAATCCTAATGTCCTTAAACTCGTGGAGTATCTGTGGGAGGAGGCTAGTGGACAGCTTGAAAGTGTCCTCTCTGTTCCCGTGGCAACCATCAAGGCAGACCAAGTGGACAAGGCAGAGGCAGCTTTGCTAACTATCAAGAGGCTAATACAGGAAGGGACTAGCGAGAACCTCAGTAAGAAACACTTGGTTTGCAATTTTAAATTAGATTGGACAGTTAAACTATATTTAAGGCTATTATGACTCGTTTCAGAATGACGTGTTAGTTTCATGATTATGTGTTAGTTTTAGAATCATATGTTAGAATCATATATTATGTATTTCCACTGACTAATGTGTTCCACAGAGTCTGATATCAGTCAACACTCATCAGAGTTCTACTCGTGTCTGCCGCACTCCAAGGAGAGCGCTCAGAGCAACCCCATCAACAGCATGAAGGTGATCAGTCAGAAACAGGACTTGTGTCAGCTGGTGAGGGACATGGTGGCTGTGAGCGAGGCCACCAACTGGTCCATGCAGAGCGGACCAGTAGCCAAGTACCGGTCCCTGCGCTGCCACATAGACAGCTTGGACCCACAATCAGAGGAGTTCTTGGACGTAGAGAAACACATGCTAGAAACTGCAGACCAGTGAGTCAGTTTTACAGACTTCTCTTAATTAGAGAAGGGTGGAGTACAGTGAGTATTTATTTTCCCTTGTATTCAGTCTAATCTGCAGCAAGGACGTCCATGTGAGAGGTGTATACTGTGTTAGTCGACCAGTAGAACTCAGTCACTTCACACACAACATAGGCAACAGACAGCTCCTCTTCCACTCCTCTCGAGTACAGAACTTTGTGGGAATCCTGTCCAGGTGAGTCTTTAGGTGAATAGCTACAGCATTACATGTACAAACTCTCAATCCTTCAAAGCTTTGTGTGTGACAGTGAAACTTAGTGTATATAGTAGTTTCCCTCAGTGAAAGTTTATGACCTTTCATGTGGGCTTTTTTTTTTTAGGAAAGCGAAAGTTTATGGTCAATTTTTTCTATGAGGAACACAAGTGGTTATAAACTTTCACTTACCTTAAAAAATATAGCGATCATAAAGACGCTTGTCAATGAATTGATATTATTTTGATATTGGGGGGCTGCAGTCTCTGAAACTATAGATAGTGTGTGTGTGTGTGTGTGTGTGTGTGTGTGTGCATGTGTTAGTGTGCATGTGTGTGCATGTGTGCGTGTATCATGTGTGTGTGTGATTTGCGTGCATGAATAAATTACAAGATGACTCTTTGTTACTCACATTATAGAGCTCAATAGGGTCTTTGATGACTTTACACACCTTGCTCAAATATTTCTTATCTTTGTAGAGGTCTTCTGCTGCCCAAAATTGTAGTGGATGACCATGGAGGTACCAGGAGCGACCCAGGCATGCTTGGCTCTGGCATCTACTTTGCTGGCTCCTCCAGGTATGCATGTATTTATTATTAAATGAGTATCTTTTGTGATTATACATATCTTTTTTTTTCTTTTTTTTCTTTTTTTTTTCATTTATGATTAATTATTCATTTCATATTTTTCAGTTTATCTTGCGAGTATTCTAGTCAGGGAAAGACAGGAAGAAGAACTCGACTCATGCTCGTCAATGAAGTAGCTCTAGGCAATGTCAAGGTCAGAGTACATTATGAAGACCTTATGACTCTAATGCTGTATATAATACAAGTTTAGCACTGTCCAGTGTAGATCACAGGAGAAGGATATTTACATAGTGTGGTGTTCCTCTAGGAGTACACAGAGAAGATGCAAGAGTTGACTTCTCCACCTGAAGGCTATGACAGTGTCAAAGGAGTTGGAGTCACAGACTCTTTCTTCAAGGTTAGGACTTCAGAGAGGGTGTTGTGTTGTGTATGT